>Ga0209208_10002801_pt1 | contig 25072 bp, 22 predicted proteins | sample S1TSphfallax_3_FD_187694 | JGI IMG/M metagenome (GOLD analysis project Ga0209208, IMG submission 187694) | Host-associated microbial communities from peat moss isolated from Minnesota, USA - S1T2_Fd - Sphagnum fallax MG (SPAdes) (version 2) | ecosystem: Host-associated > Plants > Peat moss >...
ATTTTTTTCTTTCTTTTTCTGGTGTGTGTTTTCCTTGGACATACAAGAAGCTCTGTGTGTGTGTATAACTAAGCTTTTTTGTCTCTTTGTCTCGTTTCATGATTTCTCTCTGTTGAGTAGTTCTGGCATTCCGCTGCCGGACTTTCGTGGGTTAGAATTTTTTTTTGGCTTGGTGCACAAATAATGGCGGATGCGGGAGTCAGGAACTCGAGGAGTTGGGGTTTGCCTACTTACATGCCGTTTGAGACGGAGGAGGAGGAGGAGGGGGAGGCAGATGGGAGGCATGATGTTCCGGTCGCTGTTCCCACGCTGGTGTCGCAGAGTCCTTCTCTCATGTCCAGGAGACGACCCGTGTTCGGGAGCTCGTTTGGCGACAGTAGTAGTAGTACTAAGCAGAGGATGCAGTCTACCACGTTTGTGAACAAATTACAGAAAGTCAGGGACCAAGTTTCGGTAAGTCCTCCTATTGTGCTTTGTTGCCACTCCAGTTCCCATGGTCTAGGTTCATGCAATTATTCATCTTTCTACCTTCTTCCACTTTCCTTCTTGCCCTAGATTCCAGCATTTAAAATGTCACTGCCACTGCAATCAGCAAGTCCTGGTTTTTTCATCATCATTTTGTGGGGTTTCTTGAGCATAGCCTGGGCCACACAAAAACATATGGTGGTTGAACTGGCTTCTTGCTATGCCTTTAGCATTGGGTTTTTCATACTAAGTATTTTTGTCAATTTCATTAGTGTCGTATGTGTGGGGATTACGAGGAAGTCTGGTGTCTGAATAATTCGTCTATGTCTGTCTGGGAGAATATTGTTTGGCAGAAGACTGCATGAGTTGAACAGTGCTTGCCAGATTCTGAGGAACCTCAGCAGGGTTGACTGAGGGTGTTGATTCTTCACCCTTTTTTCATAGTGTACAGAGAAGTAGTGGAATCAGTTGGAAGGGTTGCAATGTAAACATATTTTGCAGCCAAAATGAGGTCAGGTATATATTGGGAGTCTTCCAAAGACGAAGAAAGTTCCATCCTGTTTCTTTAGTATCCAAAGGAGTTGACAAAAGCTTGTGGAAAAGAAACCACAGTTACAGAAGACCCTTGCAGATGCATCTGATTATGTCAATGAAGGATATGGTATGAACAAATTTGTAAGGAGTTGGGGTTTGTGCTGGTAAACAGACTGCACGAGATGAATGGGTGGAGTTACGGCAGGAGGCCAGTGATTTGCAGGAGTATTCTACTGCAAAAATTCATCGAGTTACTCGCTACTTGGGAGTTCTTGCTGACAAAGCACGACGCCTAGGTTGGTAGACTGACCCACCTGAATGTATTGAATTTTTTTTTCCCCATGTTTTCCTTTGGAAGGTTTCTTCCAATTGTTGACAGGTTTGGTACAATGGGCTACATTGGCTGGAGAACTGGGAATCACATCTCCATTCTGCAGGGTGTCCCTCATGACAGTTCTGATTCACTGCAATTCTCTTTCTTTTGACTACACTGACCAATGAGATTCTGCATCTTTGGGTGGTGATGCAGATCAGGTGGCTTTGGATTCTGAAGCTCGTGTTACTCCCTTGAGGAAACAGAAGAAAAGGTTATTCAATGACTTACTTGCAGTTAAAGGTATCTTGCACACACTGTTGTCCGTGTTTGGTTGGTTGGATCCCTTTTGACTTTCCCTGCCTCATTATGTTGTGTACAGTTTTTTCCCCTTCAGATTTCCATCCTCTTTTTCATGTATACTTGACATATAGTCAGTTTGATGTATGCTTGGAAAACTTGGTTCACCCTAGCCTGATGGGCACTGGTAGTGTGATCTGTTTGGGTGGGAATTTGGCATTCAACACATATTGCTTATGGTATTAAATCAATTAATTCTTGTTTCCTGTATTGTTGTGTAGGCAATGTGCGTGTATTTTGTCGTGTGAGACCACAATTTGAGGATGAAGGTCCTATGGTCACAGCATTCCCAGATGACTTCACCCTTCGCATTAATCAATCCATGGCTGCTGCTCCAGTTAAAGAGTTTGAGTTTGATCATGTCTATGGGCCACACATTTCTCAAGGTATTGAATCTGCTGTATCATTGTTGTGGAACAAGTCACTATGTAGGACTGCTGGTTCAAATTTATTTGGTCTGACAGGCAGTTTACACCTATGAAAGTAATGTGGCTGTGCAGCTCTCATCTCAAACATTGCATGTGCTGTTGACATGTGCAGGGGACTTTTTCCAGGATTTGCAGCCTCTTGTGCAGTCAGCTCTGGATGGTTACAATGTGTCCATTTTCAGTTATGGACAAACGGGCTCTGGCAAAACTCATACCATGGTAAATGCTGATTTTTTGCTCAATATTATTGGGGTCTAGTTCTGCTTTTCAGAGGGAATGTGTAGTTGAGGGAGATGATGGAAATAATGAGATGCAATGTCCACTAAAACTTTGGAATGCTGTTCTGGATGTGGTTATCTAGTTTTTAGATTATTCCTTTGCATCTACCATTCATCCCAAACAAGTTTGAGGAAGTTCTGACTTTTGACCTAGATATTGGCTGTAACATTCTCAAAGAATGCTTAAAGAGTTGGGGTTTAGGGTCTCATGAGACGTCTTCTTTCTGCACACTGGGTTGGTGTAGGTTTCTGTGCTTTGTGGTGTTAATTCAAACTCTCTGGAGTTGGAATTTAGATTTGATAATTCTTGGCTAAATGTACATATACCATTGCTACAAGCCTTGTGTGTTGCTTCCTCGGCTCTGAAGACACAATCATAGGATCATAGCTATCCACAGCTACTATTGAAGTCCAGAATCCAGGAAGTGTTTGATACGAATTGTTGTGATATGTTTATCCCAAGCCCCTGGCAGCCTGAACTGATCATGAGTAGATGGAATAAAGTAATAAGATTATGGAGTTCATATTAGTGAAACTGTAATGGTTTTATCATTTTGAGCTCACAATTTGGAAGATGAAGAATGAAGTCTGCCAACCAAGCATTCCCAAGCATCTCTTTACCCTTAGGGGTACTCTCTCTTTTGAAGGTGGACAGTTTCTAACTGGGGTGATGGAGGCAATGTGGTTGCCCATTCTTCCTCCAAGGTTTTGCAAGCCCCCTTACATTTCCTCAACTTCAGATGATCAGTTTACCCAATAATGGCTTGGTTATTATTGGTGATGTCTAACATGGCCTAGTCTTGAATTGAATCCATTATCACTTGCAAAGTCATGAGTCCTAGCCAACTAGCCACTAATGTATCAGCTTGATGTTGCATGCAACTATGCTTATTTGTAATTGCAGGAGGTTATGCTGTTGGATTTCTACTGAGTCCTCCCATTGCATCTGGAAATGCAATAGAAACTCAGGATACAATTTTTTATAGTTGGTTTTGAGGAGATTGTTGTATACTTATCTACACCCACCATTGGAAGCTGATGAAATGTGTGGGGAATTATGTCAGCTAGTCGCTGCCATTCATGATGAAGGTGATGGTCTGGTACTTTATGAGTGTCACTCGCAAGGTTATGACTCTACTCACTCTTGTTGTGTCTGTTTAAGTTTGGCCGGGACTGAAAATAAAAGTCCCCTTCAATGTGTTGTGCTGGAGTTTTCTTTACAAATTGAGAGATTTTCATGTAGTCTCTGAGATTGAGCATTTTGTTGCAGGAAGGGCCAACCCATGATAGGGGAGTTTACTTCAGGGCATTCGAAGAGCTCTTTGATCTCGCTAATGCTGAGGCCATGCCAACTTCAAGGTGCTTGTTTTATGTCACCATGTTTGAGCTTCATAATGACCAGGTATGCAAGCCCTTGGATTGATAGTAGTCCAGTTGGTGCGTTTCTTCTGCCCTGAATTCAATTCTCCAATGTCAACTACTCAGCTTAGGAATAATCTTTTTAGTGGAGTCCAGAGTGTTTGTAGTAGAACCAATTTTTACTACTTAATTTTTTGTGACTTTGATGATCTCCTTTGCTGTTGGAGCTCAGGTCCACGTAGTACAAAAGGGGGGTAACTGATATTTAGCACCTCTTGTAAGTGACAGATATGTTGTGCTGTTGAATGGGAGACAGTGAAATTCATTGTCTTTTCAATGCCTAAGTAGTGTGATTTCAGTACTTGTATGACACAGAGGGCTGTTCCTCTTATTATGCATTTGTTTTTGTGTGGTTTTGCAGGTCTGGGATCTTTTGAGAATGACAGAGCATATGAAGAACAATGGGACAGTATTGCTTGGTGAGGCAAGCCAATCTGCTGATCTTGTGGAGGAAAAAGTGGCTAGTCCTTCTGACTTCAGCAGTGTATTCAGATTAGGCAGCCAGATGCGAGCAACATTGAATGGCCGAGAGCATGCCAGCCGCTCACACTTGTACTTCTTCTACAGCTTTTACTCAATATAGTCTTTGCAATTTTAGAGCTTGCTCCTGGGTACATATTTAATGAAGGCAGATTAAAACTCTTCTGGTGGTCCCTGTGTGGAGCATCTATTTTTAAGGTTTCACATCCGCTCTGGGGATTTGGATGTATGCTTACTATGTGTGGGGCCAACAGGGTGGTAACAATCCACATCCACTATGCAAACACTCTGTCTGGAGAGGAACAGTACAGCAAGCTGTCTATGGTGGACATGGCTGGCAGTGAGCGCCTAACCAAGGAGGAAGCTAATGGGAATCGCCTCACTGAGTCTTTGCACATCAACAGATCTCTTTCTGCGTAAGTTTGATGTAGCTTTGCATCTAATTTCATTTATCTGTGAATATCTGAGTTACAATATAGTCACTGTTGACCAGAGATTAAGAATTTTTTAAATTCTCTTAAATGACATCTTTTTCTTGGTTATTTTTGTATTTCATTTTTTGTGATTGGTGATTGAGCTTTTCCCTTTCTGAATGACATTGTACTGTCAATTAGGGGGAGTATGTAGTTAACCAGAGAGACTGCATGTAAAGCTATTGATGGGTTGCATTGTTTACAGGCTGGGTGATGTTTTCTCAGCATTGACTGCAAAGAAAGAGCATGTTCCTCATGGCAATTCAAAGCTTACACAGCTTCTTGCTGACTCGCTTGGTATGTCAGTGTGCAGTCCTGTATGTAAAGACCAATAGCTGTGTTGTGAATGTGCAATGTAGATGCTGCCATAAATGTAATTCAATTGCTTTGATAGGATGCTGCTGGCAGCTTAGTGTATGGATAAAAGGAGCAATTCTTAGCAGATTTGTTGTGGGTTACTGCAGGAGGAGATTCCAAGGCTCTGCTCATTGTGAATATTTGTCCCAGCTTGTCAGACTTACAAGAAACTTTGTCATCACTGAATTTTGCATCCCGTGCTCGTAATGTCGAGTTGAGTCTTGGTAATCGAGATACCATAAAGAAATGGCGGGATATGGTATGTGATATCTGCTTGTTTTACTCATGGTAGTTTGGGTGGAATGAGATGGATCTTCTGTTTAATTTGAACTTTTGTGCAACTCATGCAATCTGGATTTGACCAGGCAAATGATGCACGCAAGGAGGCATATGAAAAGGAGAAGGAATCTAATGAGGCATATGAGGAGGTGATGCGGTTGAATCAAGCTCTGCAGCAGGCTGATGACCAATGCCTGCTGCTATTTGGTGAGGTTCAGAAGGCATGGAAATCAGCAGCTTCATTGCAGTCGGACCTTACTGACCATGAAGCACAGATCACCAAGCTTCAGGTCTTAATATTCAATTTGACTTTTCTTCTATTGACTGTTGCTTGCTGTATCAGGTACTGAGGTTTTCTTCAGTAATGCTCATCATCCATCATTTCCATCACTTGATCTTTGCAGTTGCAGAACACCAGATTGTCTGAGCAAAGGAAGGTGGACAAAAATCAGAGTATGCAGCTGAAGACACAGTTGGCTCAGTTTATAGATCAAGAAGATAAGCACCAGGGTCAACTACAGGAACGTGCAGCAAGAATAGAGGCTCTTGAAGTAAGATGCTGTTGACCATCTGGAGTGTGACAATCAGTGCACTTGATAGTGCTGAGGATAAAACATAACTTCCATCTGGATTGACACAAATGGTACACCTGATAGTAGGCAGGAGTTCATGAGTTATCTTGTGGAATTAGATCCAAGATGAAGTTCCAATAGGAGGAAACAAGATAAGTATTGGAGGTTGATGCATGAGCAAGTCTCACCCTATGGACAAGTGTCTGGATGCAGGTGAGAGTGCAGATGCTAGAGCAGCAGCTTGCAGATGCACAAGAGGCAGCAGCTAGGGCAAGACCTATGAGACTAGATGATGCTGAGCTGCAAAAGGGCCGAGAAGACATAGAAAATGCATTGGCCATGAATCAAAAGCTTGAGGAGGAGTTGTCCAAACGTGATGAGCTAATTGAGGTGTGCAGCCTTTTCAAGATGAATGGTTGGATCTCTAGGGTATTGTTGTAGCTGTCCAAAGAAGTACCATGTCCTGACACTCTTGCCTTTGGTTGAATGATCCAGCGGTTGCATCAGGAAAATGAAAAGCTATTTGAGCGCCTCACTGAAAGAAGAATGTCAGCCAGTTCTCCAAGGGTTTCTGCCTCTCCTAAGGTTGGGTTCTCCACTTCCCCTATGTGTAGAAAACTGAGTATGCAGGCTGGTGGTTACAATGGCCTATGTCCACTGTAGCGATCTAATGAAGTCAGTGTATAAGTTGTGGTAGAAAAGTTGTTAGAATAAATGTTACTGTTGTTGTCCCTGAACAAGTTAGGGACTGTCACAACTGTTCATACTGCTAGTTTTAAAATCATTTGGGATTAGTTCTTGCTTTGTTTTTGTTCTTCCCTGCTCTTCAGTTCTTATCTGGGAGTTTTTCTTTGACTTAAAAGGAGCACATTTCTGCTTGATTCTGGTTACCTTTGATTAGCAGTATGGAGATTTCTCAATACTCAGAAGAGTTATTTTTTCTGGTCGTTTTAGTGGATGTTCTGCATCCAAGTAGTTACCAGTTGGGCTCTTCAAGATTTATTTCAGGGTGCAGAAGGCCAATCCAGCTATCTGTGATGTGTATATGTCGTTTTCTTTTTCTTCAGGGTTTGTCTTTTTCTTACATCAAAGTTCCTTCCAGATGAGGTTTTCCAGTCATTGTGTTTTTTTCTCTGCCTCTTTCTTTTGTGTCATTCTTTTGCATCTTTTACTTGTAAGTCTTTTCCTTATACTTGTAATACTTTGTTTACGTGCAAGGTCCTCTTGTGTTTTCAAAGTAGTGAGACTTCAGCTCTGTGGAGAGTTATTCTAGAATTACACACATCTTGGAGTGTATAAGAGAGTTCTTGAATTCTTTTGTTTCTGTTGTTGGGTCTCTTTCTCTGGATTTCCCTCTTTTTTCTGGGGGCCTTTACTAAAGTTGAGCAGAGTCCTAGTTTGTTATGAGACATTTGAATATTTTGTTACAGGCGACTCTCTGCAAGTTTCAGCACTGTGATCTTCCACTTGTAACATGCAGTCCCATTTTACTTTTCTGCTGCTTGGGAGCAGACTTGTTAACAGGGGGGTTTCTTGAGTCCTCAATCAAGATCAAGGACTTTTGATTGAGCTGGCAATTGTTTCTTGAGCTGTGTGCTTAGTTCAAAGATAAAATCTCTTGGGTTCATTAGGAATGATAGATTCTCTTATTTAGCTAGTTATAACCTAACTAAGCTCCATGATTTTGGACATGGAAACCTAAAGTGGGGAAGGGTTAAAAGTGTGATTGCCAACTCACAATTCCCTGTCTTAACATAAAGATTCTCTGAAAGAGGACCAGAGGCTTGCTCAATACAGACAAATTTCTTTTTGGAATTTGAGTGTTTGGAGTTGTCTGAATGATTTTGTATAGAGTCTTGTTAGTGTGGATCTTATTTCAGCCTACATGGTCTTTGTTTGTTGTCTTCCTTTTGTCTGTTCTTTTTTCCTCATGTGCATTGTCTTTTGTTTTCATTTTTTCCCTCTTTGTTTCCCTTCTGAGGTGTAAGGTGCTAGCTAGTATCATGGCTGAGTCTTCCTGTTACTTTCAGACTTGTGAGAAACTCAGTGCACAGGCAATTGGTTACACTAGCCTCTACCCACTGTAGGGAGCTGATGAAGTCATAGGTAAGTTATGATACAAAAATCTTACTTGTTACTGTTGATGGTCCCTGAGCAAGTGAGAGACTGTCACTCCTGTGCTTTTCATACTACTAGTTTTTTTGTTCAATTTCAAATTAGCTCTTCCATTCCATGTATTTCTTCTTGCCTGTTGTTGAGTTGCTATCTGGAGTTTTTCTTTGATGTGGAGGAAAAGGTTTTTGCCTGGTTCTGGCCATCTTGAGTAGGTTTTTCAATACTTTTGAGAGTTATTTCTCTCTGTAGGATTTGTTCCTTTACAAAGAGCTTATAATTGCTCACAAGGACACAAGAAAGTAGAGAGACACTCTGTGGAATACTGATGATGGTATATGATAGCTTGATGTGAGGTGTACTAGATGTTTTGGCAGATATGCACCCTAATGCTCTAATCTAGAATTAGCAAGATGAGCTAACTTGAAGGATTTGGGTGAGTTTCAGTTTCTCCATGGTGATTCAAGGCAAGGTGTGGATGAATTCGACTTGGATTCTAGTTCCTTCAGGTATATTATGCACTTAGTTTGAAGGATTGGGCAGCTGACATGACAAATCCCATATGTGCCTGTTCTTTCCTGTTTTTAGGTTGATCACTTTGAGTTTCCATGGTAGAGCATCGACTGATAAAGTCCTGTGGTTTGCTGTCTTTCCTTGCAGAAGTGGAAGTGGTGTGCCAGCATCACCTGACAGACATGGATCAAGCTCTATGAAAGCAGTCTCTTTGTCAGTGCCACCAGCCACTCCAGGCACAGTTGCTTTGATGAAGTCAGGAACAGGAGAGACCCTGAAAAGTACACCTGCTGGAGAATATTTGACAGCTGCCCTCATGGACTTCAACCCAGACCAATATGATGGTCCTGCTGCAGTTGCTGATGGAGCTAATAAGCTTCTCATGCTGGTATGGATCTTCACCCTTACAAGACTGATTATAAAAAGAGGAAAGTCTCATTGCAACGCACTGATGTGGATAGAGATCCTCTCAGGTGAAAAAAGAGGAAGGGAGAACACTAAGACCATGCACCCATTTGCAGATTAGGGGGCTTGAATTACAGTCATGAGTCTGATCAACAACCCTTCAACATCAATTTTGCTATGCTTACCTTATGGGTTTCTTGCATTGCCTTCCAAGATCATGTGGTCATGAGTTAGCAAGTAGTAGTATTTTGAAGTCAATCTCTTAACACTCTGCACAGTGCACATCTTAGTTGGCTGCGTATTTTCATACTTGGCTGGCTTTGCCTGAATCTCAGCCTCTTGGATTTCTGATGTTTTGAATAAGGTTGGTAATAAGGTGACTGTTGGTGTACTGGTGGCAGGTTTTGGCAGCTGTAATTAAGGCTGGTGCAGCTAGGGAGCATGAGATGCTTGCAGAAATTCAAGGGGCTGTGTTATCATTTATCCGCAGAATGGAGCCTCGACGTGTTATGGATACCATGCTGGTCTCGCGTGTACGCATCCTTTACATTCGATCACTCCTTTCTCGCTCACCAGAGCTGCAAAACTTGAAGGTAATACAGGGAACCAACATAGCTTGTTTGTTGCTCAAGTGTGCAGATGCCACATTTATGTTGATGTTAAGTTTTTAAGGCTACACTTTAGCAGATACCCATTCCCTCTGTAGAAGCACACACTTCTTCATCTGCTGGCACTTTAGTCCTTGCACATAAAGAAGATGGGGTGGGCAGGTGCCACCTGTGGAGCGGTTTTTGGAGAGAGCAGTTTCAAACCGTGAGCACAAGAGCCGTGACTCCAGTCGAGGGAGTAGTCCTGTCCGCTCCCCCATGTCCCTGCAATCCAACTTCTCAAGAGATGGGGATAATTCCAGCCACAGTTTCAGAGTCAAACTTCGACATGAAAAGCAATCCAAGTTTTCTTCTATTGTGCAGAAACTGAGAGGGATTGACCAGGTCTGTATTCTGCAACATTGTGAAAGTAGTCTTTGAATTTTCTTCTCCAAAATTTATATTTGGAGTGACAGAAGATTTTCTTGATGGGTTCCTTTTCCACCTTTGGGGGGTAGTTTCTGGCTTATAGGCACTCAAACATCTGCACACTCATGATTATCTTACAGACAAATTTGCTCCAATTTGGCAGACCAGAGAAAAGCAGTCCTTTCTCATTATCTGTATGAGAAACAGGCAATTCTGTAGGTTTTGGCAGGCTTGTGTTGGTGGTATCCCACTGTCCATTTGAGCCAGGTTGACCAGGGGAGAATGCAACAGATAGAACTTTATTATTGGAGCCTTCCATTCAATACAATCTCCAGGTGCTGTAGGAAAGACAAGGTCAATACATGCAGTTGGATGGATGGATATCCCAAGTATGACAGAGGGACCTTGTTTGTAAGAGCAGAGTGCTTGGCGTCAGCATGTGATGGGTGGGAAATTGAGGGAAACCAATGATGAGGCTCGAACATTTGCCATTGGCAACAAGTCCCTTGCATCACTTTTTGTACATACTCCAGCAGGCAAGATATTTGTGCATTGCCCAGGTTCATATCATGTATTGAAGTTGGCCCCAGATCTTTATCTCTGTAATACCGCAATCTCTATATCAGCACTTGCTGTATGGTGATGTTTATTTAGTGGGTCAGCCTGCAATTTTGGCTGTGTCCAATTTATGTTCACAACAGTTCAGCTGTGTTATAACTTTGTTTTTGACACTGGTTTGTTTGAGTCGCATGCAACCCTTTGCTACAGTTCTTTCTGGGAAGAATACTTCCTGGTTTTTTTCAGTATTCAGATTTCTGGTTTGCAGAGCTGATAATGGACCTGTCTACTAGCCATTTCCTCAATGCTTTTCATGTCATGGCATAACAGAGGCCATATGTATTCTAACTGGGTGCTTGTACTGTCCTGGCAGGGGAGTTGCAGAGGCAGATACGGGGATGGCTGGCAGAGAATTTCGACTTCTTATCATTGACAGGTGGGGAAAGTATTGGAGGGGTGACAGGGCATCTGGAGTTGTTGTCGACAGCAATACTGGATGGTTGGATGTCTGGTCTTGGGGTAGCTCAGCGACCCAGCACTGATGCCCTTGGCCAACTATTGTCTGATTATACAAAGTTGGTTTACACTCGCCAGCTTCAGCACCTGAAGGTTAGAATTATTCTTGTGGTTTGATTCACTGTCATTTGGCCTGAATGTGTTTGCACATCTGATGATGGGGATTACTGTCACCTCCACTTTTATGATTGATCAGGAGGAGGTCACTTTGCTGATTTCTTCATCAATGAGTGGTTGTCATTATCAGCTTCTCTATTTTAGGAACTGTGGTTTTCTGTATTGTATGCAGATTGTCCTGAGTGCTCAGACTTCCCATTCAGGATTGCAAAATCGGTTGTAGGTTAATCTTTTTGAAGGCTCTTATGTGATTTTGCAGGATGTGGCAGCTACATTGGCAACTGAGGAAGCAGAGGATGCCAGTCGGATGACAAAATTGCGTTCAGCCTTGGAGTCAGTTGAGCACAAGCGTCGAAAGGTTTAACTTCGTTGAGTTTCAGTTCTTTAGAGTGGTTATTGTCATCACAGAGAGAGAGAGAGCTTCTCAGGAACAGACTGGAAGGGATCTCAACTTTCTTCTGTATGGTCAGTGGAGTTGAACGCAGATGTGCATTCATGATGGCAGGTTCTGCAACAAATGAAAACTGATGAGGCTCTTCTGACAAAGGATGAAGGTGGATCTCCTCCTAGCAACCCATCAACTGCCACTGAGGATACACGAGTTGCATCACTAATATCTCTAGAGGATATCTACAAACAGGCTGAGGTGGGTCTTGTTCCTTAATGCATAAGGCTTCTTATATTCCAGGCTTGATTATGATTTATTACACAACTGGCCTCTTATTCAGATTGTGTTGGGACGATGATGATAAAAATATGCAGGAAATTCAACGGGAAGTATCTTCTAAGGCAGTGAATGCAACCAAGAAGAAAAGTCTTTTGATGCATCTGGACTCTCTTGTCGACCACATGTCTACTCTCCTTCCCATTGACCATCACTGTGCCGAGAAATTCATTGCAGAAGCTCGCAAAGTGGTTGAGGTATGATTGCTATTTTGTCATTAAATCTTAGTAACTATTCATATGTCACCCACTCACACTTGTGAAATATTAGCTGCCAATTGAGCAACACCTGCTGTGTCACCTGACAAATGACTCTTTGTTATTTGCTTGTGTGTTTGTAGTCAACTCAAGAGCAACAAGAGGGATCTCGTCATTCACGAATTGGGACAATGGATGATATCTCAAATCCTGCTGAAGTCTCCAGAGACTGGGAGGATGGATCAAATGCTGAAGCAGGAGAAGTTGTGCAATGGAGTGTTCTGCAGTTCAACAATGGTTCAGCAACGCCATTTGTCATCAAATGTGGGGCGACCTCATCAAGTGAGCTTGTTGTGAAAGCACAGGCTAAAATGCAGGATAAGAATGGACAAGAGATTGTGGCAGTGGTTCCTATGCCATCAATACTGGCTGGCCTCTCAGTGGAAGAGATCAGACAGACCATTTGTCACCTGCCAGAGTCTTTTTGTCAGCTTGCAATGGCACGCACAGCAGATGGAACCAGGGCACGCTATACACGGCTGTACAAGACACTTGCTGTCAGAGTTCCAGCTTTGAGAGATGTAGTGAATGAACTTGATGAGAAGTCCAAGGAACCACGAAGACCCTGAATGGTGTAACTAAAGTGCAAGGACAGTTGTGTTATGATGCTTTTTGAGTAAGTAGCATTTGTCCATGTATTTCATCAGCCGAGTAGGCTGCATTCTATGAGGCAGCTATCTAATGTTGGTGCCTTACTGGACTTCACCATGTGACTGCATGCTTGGCTATAGGCACCTGTAATGTAAGTTCTTCAAGATTGTGTTGCAGGTATGGATCCACTATGCCAGTATTTGTGTTAGCCTTGGCTGTGATTAGATTCTTCTCATTGCAGGAATTGACTGAGAAATTACTTCTGTATAATCCTCACCCATATCTCAAATGAACAAACTCCTGTTCGCAATGTAACTTGGGTTTTATTCTTGCTGCTCCAAAGTTGCACCTTCAACATTTAATTTCACCTTCAGCATTATACCTGAAGAGGTTTATTAAAACACCATTGACTTATGGAGAACATAAATTGTTGAGAAGACATAAAACATACCTTACATAACCACAATGGCTCCACAACAAAAGTGAGTGGATCTGCATCTTCTGGCCATCTTCTTCACAATGTTAATTTTCACACTACCATAATCTTCACAGCACCGTGATTTAGAAGAACATACCATGTACGCCGATAAAAAGGGTAACAAAAAATAATGCATCTAGAATTTGTTGGTCACTATTTGCACAATGCTTATGATTTTCATGCTTTCATTTCCTTGAAACACATGTGAACAAAAACACTATGGCATAGAAGCAAGAATCGATGAAAAAACAATATTTTTCCCTATAATTGTGAAAAGGTAGGTCAAGTGAATTGAAGTGGCGCCATCTCCAAGCATTATAAGGTTTTTCAAGTTTTGGGGTACACATACCAGATTAAGGGTTTCCCTTCTTTGTTGTTTGATCGACACACCTTATGAGTGGAATCTGAGTTAACATTTGTGTCGATGAAGCTGTTGGCATAATGTCCATCCATGCAATATTAGCAAAGTATCTAACTCGTCTTGAGGTTCAGGTCATGGGGGTTCTTAAAAACCTATGAACCACCACTGACCAATTCAGCTATAGTCTTGTTTCTCTATCTAATGGAGCAGGTAGATATTATGGACTTGTACATAGATTGGTAGTATATTGTGACTCTCATTAAGTAATTTTGAGGACCCTCAAGTTGAATTTTCTTTTCTTTTGTGATTGGCATCTTTGATTGGCCCGTCATAACAAGTGATACTCAAGCTATTGGGAAGATGTTGGGGAAGATGTTGAGAACTTGAAGAATGTTTCGGGAACCTGTTGAGAACTTCATGGGAACAAAAAATTCAACATCCCCACCCTACCCAAATGAAAAAAAATCTGACCACCATGGGTGCAAGCTGCCTCACCTCATTGCCTGCAAGAAACTTTTGTGCCTACCTGTGTTCTTTGCCATTTTTGGCCTAGGCTAATCAGGGGCATGAACTATGTGTACTAAAAACTTGCATAGTTTTACAAATCTGATGAGGGAAGAAAGTCAAGATAGTTAATAAAAAGAAACAAGCCGCTAATCACACTAATGGCTCTGCCTTGACAGCTAAATGCAAAACCAATAACAATCCCAAAAGAAAGTGTTGGAGGAAGTCCCCTAAAAGTGTACTCATTAGTTTAATCGAACACATGGTGAACGTGAGACCAAATGAAAACTACATCATTTCATCGTCTCTCCCTTGAAGTCCCATTGTGTAGAGGCAACAAAGGAAAAGGGATACTGGATTTTCACTGTCTTTTGATAGTAAGGATAGGCAATAGGTTATGGAAAGCTACCAAAGCTTCAATGCAATAAAACCCTTGTGATTAAAAAACAAAGAGGTGGACATTATCTCTTCTTGGAAAATTGGCATAGCCTCATACATTGACAGAAAACAGAGCAACCCACTAACAACTCTACCTCACTTGGCCTACTGTACCTATTCTCTCACCAAGCCTCTTAGCATTTCCAATTTAATATTGACACAAATCTACTTGTTCATGACGTCAACTCAGTCACACACAATAGACTACAATTAAATGAGCAAAATAATCAGCTCTCAAAATGTGCATAAAAAAGGAGATCAAGAGCCACCTAGTCTTTTTCATTGATCAAGATTTTATAGCCAATCTAATCATCATGAGAACTCTTCCATTGTTCCCTGTCATGAAGAAGGAAATATACAATGTAGTCTCTCCATGTTAATAGATATCAAAGTCCTCTAAATTCAATTTAAATCACCATACCAAAACCTTTCTATCCTCTTTGCTTTACCATGGATTATACGCACCCGCTAACCAACATCGTCCTTCAAAGAAAGCTTGTTCACTAAATGTCTCTACTACACCTCCACATTTGTTACACTTTGCTATCCACCTTTCTTCACAAATTGAACACCTTTACTATCACCATCATTATTCCTTTTATATCTTTTCATTCACTGTCACCATGTAACCACCTAACAAAAAGCTTCTTAAAAACACAACCATGCCTCCAAAATTGAAAATGACCTTCTCTAGCCTTGCTTTTGACTTGTCATTTTTGACTTTTTTTGGTATACAAGTGTCAAAATATTTTATAGTTTTAAGTGTCATTTCCAATTGAAATTGTACCTAACAATTAGGTGCAAATGTATGTGTTTCCTTCTTCTAGTGACTCAAAAATCAAAAAAATGCACTATTTCAAATCGTGATTTTTTAAGATGTTCAAATTGATTAACTTATCATTTTGATTAATGAACATATGCATTTTGATTAAAGGTTAGAGCTTAAATGACACATGTATTTGTTAACTAATCAACTTGAGTATAATGATTTATTTGACTAAATACACATAATCAAGTTGTATAACCTTAGTCAAAATGTCCAATAGTTTTTAGTCAAGTTGAATAATTAATCAAGAAAATCATCTTTAATTAAAATGAACAATGGTCTCTAATCAAATTGAACATTTATCAAAATGGCCAATGATTTTTGGTTTAAATAATCAATGGTCTTTAATTAAGTTGAACATTTAATCAAGATGGCCAATGATCTTTAGTCAAATACGACATAGTTTATTCTTTTATGTATCTACCTCTTACCTACTCATCCACCTATTTACTTAGTTAGCTACTTACCTACCTATTATTTACTTACCTAACTTACACGCCTATTTATATTTTTCACCTTTGGCTAATTTAAATACTTACCTACCCACTTACATATTATCTACTTACTTATCCACTAATTACTTATCTAATTTTTACCACTAGGTTTAGTCACTGGATTTAACCATTAGGTTTACTTAAATTTTAACTAAATTTTAACCATTAAATAAAATTAAAATTTAATCTTTAAGTTCAGTCGTGATGCTTACCCACTAAATTTGGCATTAGGTTTAACTTAAATTGAACCATTAGATTTGGCCAATAGGTGTAGCCTAAGTGTAACCATTAGGTATAACCATTAAGTACAGCTTAAATTTAACCATTATAGTTACCTATTAAATTTAACCTATGTTTAATGATTATGTTTAGATATTAAGTTTAACCAAATTTTAATCATTATGTTTAGCCATTAAATTTAACAACTAAGTTTAACCATGATGTTAACCAAGGTTTAATCATTATGTTTAGCCACTAAATTTAATTATTAGGTTTAACCAAAGTTTAGTCATGAAATACATTCAGGCATTAGGTTTATCAACTAAATTTAACCATTATGTTTAGCCATGAAATTTAACTATTAGGTTTTACTAAGTTTAACCATTAGGTTTATCAATTATGTTTATTCACTAAATTTAATCATTAGGTTTAACCAATATGTTTAACCATTATTTTAAATCATTAAATTTAGCCACTGTGTTTAACCACTTTGTTTAGCCATTACTTTTTCTCGTTAAATTTAGCAACTAAGTTTAGCCATTATTTTAAGTTGCTAAGTTTAACCATTAAGTTTAGCCATTATTTTAAGTCATTGAATTAAATTATTGAATTTAGACATTATTTTAAGTCATTAAGTTTAACCACTTGATTTAATCATTACTTTAAGTCATTGAGTTTAGTTACTTGATTTAACCATTACTTTAAATCACTGAGTTTAGCCATTTGATTTAACCATTATTTTAGTTTAATTTTAACCACTAATTCTCACCTAGGTTTAACCATTATGTTTAATGATGTGAAATAAACATGTGAAATAAAAAACTTGATAAAGGTTGAACACCTTTGATGGTGTAGTCCATTGGTCAGCATTTGGCTTATCATTGTGAATGTTTGGGATTCAATTCCTTATATTTACAACGTATGTGTATGCTTAAAAGGCTAGGCTAGGTTAGGTTAAGTTAGTTAGGCTAGGCTAGGTTAACATCTTCAAATAAGGTGGTTTTTTTTACACTTGTCATTTTTGGGTATTTTTAAACTAAAAAACTCAATCGAAAAAACCATGAATTGTAGTAGTGATGTCTAGTTGACCTTAGGCTTTTATAAAACTAATTTTTAAATCCTAGGAAAATCCTAGGAAAACCCTTATTTGATGTTACATATGTACCATTTCATCCAAAAACAATTCATGTCCTTGTGAATGACAATTCAACATGTTGGCTTAAATTTTATTCGACCTTTGTGCAATATTTTATAAATCATCATATCTTCATCTTGTAACATGTACACCTTACATCCTTAATTTATATCCTAATGCATAATATCATATTTGCACACAATGAACTTTTATGGACCCGCCCAAAAAGGTTCCAACCATTTTATTTTTCTTAGTCAACTCATCTTCACCTCACCACCAACCGATAGTCCAACACAAGGTTGCTTGCCTCTCCTAGTGGCATGTGAAGTTTAGCTATGTTTTCAATGAATTGTTCATGCAAGCCAACTATCATCTAACATATTCTATATTATTTGTTCTACTATTTGGTCCTTAAAACATCCCACATTGAACATTTTGTAAAAGAGTCTAGTTGGTTTTCAACCTTGAGTTTCTAGTTTCTACCTTTCAACACCATGTAAGGGAAAACTCAATTTGGTACATCATACACCTCACATTTGTACCCAAACAAAGATGTAAGCAATTATAATTCCCAATCTTTAATATGGTTATGTAATGCAAACATCACAATTAAATTCCATATGTGCTTTAATTGACTTGATGAATAATTTTGCCATCTCATTGCATTAAGGATAAATGTAATGTGCCGATGTTGAATCCCATAGCTATATAACATTATCCCATAGCTCAAAAGTTTTAGGCCATAATATTCCCTTGTCTATTAACACATATTTGGGCACACCAAATCTACAAATTATTTCAAAATGGCATTTATTAAAATAATATGATATAAGTTTAAACCCTATATCTACTTATAATTATATATACAAATACATGCTAATAGTTGTGGATCAATATTTGGAATGCCAAAAGGCATAGGTAGTTATAAATATTATATCTATAACTACAAATAAAGTATTAAACCCTATATTTTCATCGCATTTAAACTATATGCACCATCTCCCATGTTCCTTTTTGTTAGGCCACATCTTGATATGTTTAGTTGGTCTTCTCATTTTAAGCAATTGTTCAATATCCTCTTGTTGAACTCAAGGGTCTTTCCTTGTTAAGACTTGTGCTTGTTTTTTTAAACAAACAATGTTGTAATTTTTTTATTTTAACTATAAGATGTTGGATATACCCAAGTAGTTTTCAAATCACGTAATTGCCCATTGTTCAATTTGAAATATATTCAACTTGCAACCATATGTTATAGTTAACTTTCTGGAAATCATTTGAATCATACCTTCGTCGTTTCCACCTAAAAGATTTACTTCTAATGGACACACCTAACATTATCATATTTTGAATCTCATTATGAAACTCATCATCATCAAAATCTAAAGGCATATCCACCCAATGTCATCACCTACATATGTGGTAGGTGATGACATTGGGCGGATATGCCTTTAGATTTTTCTAATGGTTTATTTTTCATATGTGTTACAAGAAAGGTGTACAACAAAATTTTGCAACCAAATGTAAAATGCCCCAAACTAGAACATGACATTCTTTAGCCATTTGGTGGCAAAATCTTTGAGCCTTTGCTTGAATATGTTATATCATTTATGTTCATATCTCCTTTTGAGACAACACCATTCTTTATATTCACATGGGTGGCTAATCAACATTGAACATAAATAACTTTTAATAATATTGGTTATATTGAAATTGGTGGATTCATTCACCCCATTTTGAATTCCTAAAAAACTTGTAGGCATGTACAGGTCCATGCAAAAGAAATATCCTTATGGGTTTGCAAAGGTAACATAAGTGTTACAACACACCCATTTTCCTTCACTACAAGAAATCATAACTTTTCAAAAGGTTCAACTTGATTGAAGTGTTCACATTGACCAAAAAGGTCTTCGCTTTGATTAAAGGCATGGGGCATGAAAAACACATGGTTCTTTTGACTAAAATGACCATTTTGACAAAATGTTAAGTCGTACATTTAATCAACAAGGACAAATATTTAAGATGGTTCATCAAGATGCCCATGGCCTAGTAAAATCGGCCATACTAAATGGCCATGTTCAGTCAAATTGGCCATATTAATTTGATTAGCTAGCCTATTTACTATGCTTATTAAGCCACCTACCTATTTGTTTATTTATCTACCTACATATATATATATACCTACCTACCTATTATCTACCTATATAATCACTTATAATTTATATAAATATGTATGTACATTTAAGAACATAGGTAGGTAGGCATGTGTACTTATCTAGGTACCTACTTACCTATTTTTGAAAAAATTGAAACATTCAAATGTTGTTATACACATTAACAAAAAAATTCATGAAAGCTCAAGGAAACATGTTAGATGCATTTCAATCATATTGTTTAACAAAATGGTGGGGTGGTTTGATGGACAAAACATTGGTGTGAAACCAAGGAAACCAATGTTCAATACTTTTTACCAACATATATTATGTGGAGTATGTATATTGGTATATATACCTTGTACATTTGTGTGAATGTATAATACTTAGGTGGGTTATGGATAGGTGAATAGGAGGCCATGGTGGGCGGGTAGGTCATGGGCGGGTGCATAGGTAGGTAGGTGACGCACCCCCAAATTCCTTGATGGACTCAACGGTGAGTCCAAAGGTGAAAACAACGGAAGGATAAGGAGTTGGAATGTGCTTCTTGATTCGCAACACTTCGAGGGTAGAGGGGCGTGTTAATGCTTCGGGGTGCGACTAGGACGAGTGATAAGCGAGTCAATTATTCACATGGATTTGCACACACCAAACAACAAGTTGGTTAATGCATAGCTGGAACACTTTTAGTGCACAGATAAGCCACAGGCAAACATGGACTCACAAGACTCATCACGGCCTAGACTTGGGGGAAGCCACCATCGTCCCCCTTATAGTAATCTCTATGTCTAGCCATGAGCCAGCACCCAAATGTCATTTTGTCGTGGGACTCCCAAGTTGGAGTCTCAAAATTCCTTAAATGGGGACTTTTGCAACTTTGGGGGTTCATAACTTTGTGTGTAAGCCTCTGATTGAGGTGAGGGTTGAAGGAAAGTTCTAGCCCTTGTCAAGATCTTTCCAATGATATATGGCATGCCACCACGCAAATTAATCGGGGCGATTTCAAACTTTTAATGGTTAAGAGTCAAATTGACAATTTGACTCCTGGCCTTTCTTTTGGACATAACTTGTGTTTTAAGTACCCAAATGGGTCATACAAGCCCATTTTAAACATCTAAGTTCCAAGAGCTTTCAAATGATATAAGGAATTTGTCAATCCAATGAAGTTTGACCCTTATAATCATCTTTTGAAGGTTCAGGAGTCCATTGGGACTTTAATTCCCAAAGTGGGAATTCACTTGGGAATGTGGGGTTCATTTTCTCATGTTCTCTTGCATTCCCGATAGTGTGAAATGTGACTTTTAAGCTTCACTTTTGGCTCACAAGCTTTACAAGCCCTTGCCTTGGTCGCGGGCCCAAGGTTAAAGTTGCAACAGTAGGTATTTACTATTTATTTATTAATTTCATTTTTATATTAAAAAATTTAGTATTTTTTTTGTTGCCCAATTTTTTGTCCAATTTGACTAGTAAAAAAAACCATTAGTCAAATTGGACGTGTTCAAATCAATTGTCCAATTTGACTAATTAAAAAAAACCATTAGTCAAATTGGACATGTTTAAATCAATTTGTCCAATATGACTAAGTGGTCAAATTGACCACATGTCAATATGATTAGTCTTTGGTTAAATTTTCCAATCAAATAAATTATGATTTCTCATTGTGGGCCTTTATTTCATATAAAAATCCTAAAATTAAACCATAAAACCTTTAAAATCATTCATTTGTTGCATCTCCAATTTATAATTAATTATTATGTATTGTTTTATGTCAAACCATGTATCACATCTTGTTACCTACCCGTGCTCACTTCTTATTTCAATTCTAGAATACCTTAGTAATCAAAAAATATATATTCAAAAAATCCATATTTAGTTTGAACTTATCTAATTGTTAACACATTAATCTATAACTATTGATTGGTCAATCACTTTCAAATGTAATTTGTTTCATCTATGTTGGATAACTTCATTTTGACTTCACGTTTCATTTGTTATCAAAGACAAACATATAATATTTGATTCACAACATGTCATTTCAACATGCAATTGATTTAATGACCTTCAACAAATAACCATTTTATATTTAAGTGTCTTCGTGTTAAGGAATACCACTTAGGATGTCACAAATGCAATTTTGTTACACATGTCAACCAAAACAATTTAGATTATTGATGAACTATTGAAATATTATACCATAATCAAATTTGAAATCATTTAAATGGATGCCTAGGGTTAATAGTTGATAAAACTTGTATTGTTACATGTCATAACTTGATAATTATGTTTAGTCCTTTGTAAGTAAAAGGATTTTCATCACATTCAAAAAATGATTATGTTTGTCTCAATTTACATTTTTTTTGGTTGGAATTTATTGAGGCAACATGTTATTATAAATATACTTTAAAATATAAATTTTCAACATATGGAATTATTATATGCCCCAAATTTTTAAATGACTATAAAAAAATTCTTTAAAAATTCATGGGTATTACTCCTTAACATGAATACACACATAAAGGTGCCTCATGCATTCAATAGTGAGGCACCTTTATGTTTCCTATTACATGCATTCTATCATTATGTTCATGTGCTTTCATTACAACATCAAGTTTTAGCAAATTAGGATGAAAAATGATGCCTTGCTTCAAATCAATTAAGTGATGTCCATACCCATGCCTTATTGACATTGTTTGTCTTCAACTATATCAAGTCACACATGTTAAGTACACATTGTGTATTATGTTCACCATCAATTTCCGAATATTGTTTGTTCAAGATCTATCCCGCTTTGCTAATAATATTGCAAAGCCAATGAACCTTATAATTCTATCATGCCTAGGTCCTTGTGACGAGAAAAAAACATTAGGATTCATCTACCTTCTTTGCCATGGACATTCTTCACAATCAATTTGCAATGGCCCTAGTGGTAATACAAGTTGTTTCCTTCATAACTTATAGTTTTTTTTGTGTTTGAATAACATGTCACAAACCTTAACCCTCCATATAACAAGAATCATGTTCTATGCATTCTACATGTATTCATTAACCAACATATTCCTTCCCAATTTTTTTTTCAATTTTCTTGTTACAACACCTTTGAATTTATCGTCAATTTTTGTTCTCCTTTTGACCTTTCTTCACCAAGTTCAACACCTTCACCTTTTATCACCTATTGATGAATGCTTTGAAAGTTGGAACACCTTCATCATTCGTTTGTACCGTCCATCATTCATTGCCACCATGCACCACCCACAAAAGAATGTTATCCAACATACAAACAATGCCTCCAAAGTTGAAAATGACCTTCAGTAGTTTTGTTAATCATGATTGCAACACAAAAACTAAAAAAAGTCCATCTTGACCTTGGGCCCCTTAAGACCTTTTAAAAAAATCATAAAAAAATTGAATAACACCAAGTAGAGTGAACCAACACTCACAAACACACTAGTTTGGATGTATGGTGATTCAATTAGATGTTTTTGTTATAAAGTTATTATCTTTAGCTGACCACCCATGTTTAACACAATTATTTTATTTGATGTTCTACCTACATGTACTTTTTGCAAAAAAATTCCTTAATTTTTTACCATCCTTCCTATTGACCTCCTTCCTCCCCTTGTCTACCAATTAAAAGGTAGATTGTTTCGATTTACATAACAACCTACTTACTTATTCATTATCTATATATGGATGCCACCATCAAAAGACAAAAGATAAATAAATACTTGTTTCCTCCCACCTACCTACCACCCATTGCACATGGCCATACTTACATGGCCCCACTTACCTACCTACTATATTAGATTAATCATGACATAAACATATTGACCCCATAAAAGACTTGATTTTGGCACCATGTAAAATGTAGATATTGCAAACATCTAATTAGGTGAAATCAAGACAAAGAGGATATTTGTATTATCTTGAAGCAATCTACTTGAAATTTAAAAAAAATAGAAAATATATTTTATGGGGACGTCAAGAATATAATTTAAAAAAAAAATCCTAACCTAATATAAGTATATTTCATTGAATACTTTGTGTTGAAAGTTCCATGGTCATGAATTCACCATCCAATAAATGGGGAAAATTTTAGTTTATTTTTAATATTGATTTTTTTAGTTTTTAGAAATCTATGTGCACAAATGTAATAGGGGGGAGAGAGGGTTTTATATCATAGTTCTACCCATTTCTATGTAATTTCACTATTTTCATATACATGATACAAGATAAAAGTGGATATCCACAACATTACTCACATTTGTTTTTCATACTATCATTTATGAAATTTCAAGAGTGTTTTTATTTTTTCCCTCCTAATCCAAATACATATAGTGTATATGTACTTCCCGTTTGCACTAAAAGGTTAAACAATATGTATAAAAATGTGCCATGGTACATTCTAACAAAGAAACGAAGAAAGAAAAGAATACAACTTCCTTGAAGGAACATGCTAGACCTTTGCATGGAATTTTTTTTTTTCAGAAAACAAAGTGGGGAGTTTGAAAATTTCAACTTTTCATAAGAATCAACGAAAAAGGGTAAAAAAATAAAAGAGTTGGGAGCTTCAAGCTCCTCACTCCTCACCTACTTGTATGCAAAATAACAAATAAAAATGAATGAAAATAATAAATTAGAAGCTTGGACCCCTTGGGTAAAAATGAAAAAGAAAATAGTAGAGAGCTTCAAGCTTCCCATATTCTTGCAAGTAGAATAACATTAAAAAGATAAAATTAAAAATAATCCAAGCTCCTTGCATCTTACAAACAAAAGCAATAAATAAAAGAAAAAAAATGGAAGGTGGGGGAGATTGAAGTTCCCCACGGCTTTGGAATCAATGCAAAGAAAACCAAAAAAAAAAAGAGGATCTTTCAAGCATCAATAGGGTAAAAGGCTGATTAGGTGGTTCATTTTTGACATTTTGAAAAATTCACATCTTATATTATCTAATTTTTAAATAATTATAATAAATATCAAATTATAAATATTATAATTATCCCATGTGCTTTTTGATCACAAATATTGGTAGATCATTTTATGAATATCCCTATACATGCAATTGGTAAAAAAATGCATGGAAAAGCTTGGAGATTTTAATGTGAATTTAATAAAAAAAGAAAAATCCCAAAATTTTAAATTAAAAAATTATTTATCTCTTTTAATCTCTTTTTTCTACATACCTACTAACAACTCACAAGCAGGTTGTTAGTAGGTAGGTAAAAATAACAGCCTTTTCCTACGAATAAACCATTTAGTTACTTGGTAGTTACTCATTCTCCTATCGATCTACCTATATATATGAAACCTATTTCTTACCGAGTTTGATTACCAAGGTGAAACCAAATATTAACTCAGTGGAGGTTCATCCACAAGTGAGTAGTAATGGACATCCAGTGGATGATGTCGATTACTAAGGTGAAACCAAATATTAACTTAGTGGAGGTTCATCCACAAGTGAGTAGTAATGGACATCCAGTGGATGGTGTTTGATGGGTGCTGGTTTACCGTGGGCCTAGGGTTTCATCTGCTTTAAGTTTCAAAACACGTATTTTTTGGATGGTGCTGTAATGGGTGCTCTCGATCATGTGGGGGCCCGTAAACACCATTCAGGCTGCTAAAAAGCACATGCAAAAGTGGGGGTTCAAAAGACTGAAAATATTTAGGGCTACTAAAGGTGTATTCACACCTAATGCTAAGTCA
>Ga0209208_10002802_pt1 | contig 25070 bp, 20 predicted proteins | sample S1TSphfallax_3_FD_187694 | JGI IMG/M metagenome (GOLD analysis project Ga0209208, IMG submission 187694) | Host-associated microbial communities from peat moss isolated from Minnesota, USA - S1T2_Fd - Sphagnum fallax MG (SPAdes) (version 2) | ecosystem: Host-associated > Plants > Peat moss >...
AGAAGTTCGGCGCCATCACCCTTAATCACAACCCGCCGCCATTCCTCCAAGTATCTAGAACACACCCATCAAAAGGAGAAAAGAACGACTACAGCAGTCCATGCAGTAAGTGATGAACGCCGAAAATGGATCAGCCCAGTTAATTCGTCCTAGCCGTCATACAAAGCCTCGTATCCCTGCAAAGTCGGCCACCTCATTTCGCATGACACTATGTTACAATGTTTGTGATTTTTTTTTTCTAATGTCACAAAATCATGACATCAAGAATTATGCCCATTTTGTTGATTTTTGATCTTGTTAAAAGTTCATAAAACTTTTCCATGATGCTAAAATGGTTTAGAGCTTCATTTTGAATTGTAAATCACATTTATGATTTTTGAAAAGAAATTGATGTTATTTCATTACAATGCATGATTATGGTGAGTACGTTTAAAACTTTTATAAAGATAGTGACACAATAAGTTGTTTGTTTTAAAAAGTCCTCCATTTGATGTAAGACTTTCAGTTTCAAATGGTTTCATTTATATATCACACTAAATTACATAAGAATCATATGAACAAGTCCATTTTCACAAAGGTTAATAAAAACATTTGACATGAGACACATTCCAATCTCTAGGAATGCAAAAGAAAATTGACATACTGACATTCATTTATGAACACTTTAATTTGCAAATGCCCAAAAGTTGGGTATGTAGTCAATATGTAATAAGCTGGTAGTCTGTAGGTGGTAGGCAAGCAAGCATGCATGCTAGTAAAAGAAAGAAAAGAGAAGTACCAACTTTTTTATAAAACAGCAAGTGCAAGTAGGTAGAACATTGAATAGACTACCTAACCTAAGTTCTGACCACGGGTGGTGAGTTGGGAGACAGGAAGCCCAATGCCAAAAGGAAAACCCTACCAACAGCCATCCAAATGGGTGCATTTCACTCTGGCCTTATCAAGGATGAAAGGAGTCACACGCTTCGTTTATTTTTTTGTTGTTCATTGTCCACAATGCTTAAATGTAGATAAGATATCTATCTACCAATGAAGAGAACCACTATTTAACTTACACTATTTTGTTAATAAAAGGTGTAGAGTTCCAGATTTTGTGACCTTAAAAAGACAAATGAGTCTTTTTTTCAAACTGGTCATTTATTTATTTTTCAAAATTGATTTTTAGGTTGGAAAATTTCGAAATATGATTTTAAAAGTTTAAAAAATTGACCAGATTATATATTAAGTTTCAATTGCTACCTCACAATATAGAAGGGTTATCTAATATAGATAAATTGGCTTATAGATAATTGCCACTTTAGCTACATTGTCACAAAATTGAAAAAAAGAGACCTTAACAATTAAAATTCTTCTTGTGAGAACATAATAAGCTATTTGATCAATTAATGTACTGTGGAAGAGACAAGGATGATTATTAGTAGTAAGCCTGAATATTGGAAATATTAGACCACCAGTGCCCATGTTATACATAAGAAAAAAACTTACAAACGGACTTGAATAACAACCTTAAAACTGGTTATGAAACTCCTGAAATTCTTGTGATTGTAGGAAGTATATTGAATTTCAATGTTTTTTTGGGGAAAAAATTGTCACAAGGTCAAACTAATTCCAAAATTTGGTGAATTTTTTATGAAGAAAAAAAAAGTCGGGGTAGACGTCTGCCCCCAACTTTTACTTTTTTGGGGATTGTGTCTTGTTTACTAATCACTATTTTAGTCGTCCTGTCAAAAAGTGTTGTGAATTAAGTCGAAATTTGTCTTGGCATGCTTTGCCACTGTGGCTACGTTACCAAATTAAAATATGTTTTCAATAGGCTTTTGTGATTACAGTTGCACACAGTGTGTTGCAGTACTAGTGTTTTTTTTTCATTCTTGCAAAGTAGCCAATGTGGCCACCTGAAACCCTCTAATGTACAGTTGGTGCTGCTCTTCATAAAAGCAAGCTGGTGTAAGAGTTCTTTATGGCCCCACTAGCATATTATTTATATAAACCTGGCTGCCACTTCAATTTTTCAGGAGAATTATTTGACCCCTTCACAAAATTGTTCGGTGAAAAAAGTTGGCCAGATCTAAAATGAACATAGAGTTTTTTGGCTATTAAACAATTGTATTTGGAGCTTATATGGTGAAGTGTAAAATGTTGTTGTCAGAATTTGGCAACTGCTTGGGGGCAAACTGTAAAATTTTCAAGGATATTGATTCATTTAAATGCATTAAAACAACTCCTAAAATTAGCAAACACAAGCACTTGCAGGGAAATTGAACCTTTGAAACTGGCCTTTCCAGCACAAGTGACCTACAATGTCAATCAAGCTAGCATACAATTCCAATTTCACAAATTAATGCAAGATGAAAAAAAATTGCAATTGGAGTCCAAAAAGTTAGTAGACTTGTAAAACAACCATTAAATTCAACAAATAGAATAGCACATTGTGAAGGGTCAAAAACTTTCTACCTTTACATAAATATAGCTTGCAACTTGACAAACCACAAAAAGATTTTGTTGTTGTGGAAACACTACCGGCAATTCCACAAAACAATTGCACTTTAACCATCAAAGCAATAGTGATGTCATGTTGTTTTCCATTGCTTAATACATTTAGCATACAAGAAATTCTCCAAAGTGTAAATTGTTATGCAAACATGTGCACAACAATTGGGAGATGAGTAGAAAATTTGTCGCAGAGCTTTGACTTCATGAAAGCTAGAGTTGAAAGGCATTTTTCATCCTCCATAGTGCATATTATTTGTACCATGGCCAATTTCAGCCAATTTGACATATTCAGGGAAGCTGAAAACTAATATCCAAGATGTTGTCACAAGTCAAGTGCCACATTCTGGTTAATGCATTCATGTCAAAAGGGGGCACCATACAAGCCGCTACATTTGACTTCATTGTGAGCTTGAACATGCCTTGCTAACAGTCAAAATTAGTAGCATACAAGAGCTTGTGCATTTGAACCTTTTGTTCATCCACCTTGCATATTGTTTTGCCACAACAAAAAGTTATTTAAAAAACCTGAAGGTGATTGGCAAAAAATGCATCACAGTCTTGTTGTAGCCAATATTGGGGATACACAATCCCAAGAGCATTCATGACACCATGAGTTGGAAACTTGATTTTTAGCTCCATCAAATTTTTTGTAGCTCTTGCCAAACCACACAAAACCATAGATTTACATAAACATGAAAAACATAAATGAAAGAAATCAACAAAAAGAAGCACAAAAAAAATGGAAATGTTTTATGACATTACTTTTGCATTGGTTTTTCACTAATGATTCAACAATAACAAAAAGATCTTTTGTCACATATGATGGAAAGCTAGTCTCCAAGTCTCGATGCACTACCCAAATATGTTGGCCATTTGTTTCAAAGGCCAAGTGCTGAACACCATAATTCAAGTCAAGTACCCATCACACCTAGATGTTTTCATGCTTGAACTCCAACAATGATTTTAAAGCCCAAAAGTTGTCTATTGAGAAGTTGGAGGTTTGATCACAATACATCATGTAGATGTCACCTTGATTTACTTTAATAGCTACCATCGGATCACACACACAGAGATCCCTCATTTGTGCAAACTTAATGAGGGCATGGAAAAATTCCAACAACGGTAATATGCAAACAAGCCCAAACAAAACTTGAAGGTCACACAAGTTTTCATAATTCAGCTTGATTTGTTGATTGGTAGGACTATCCAAGGCCATCTTCACTAATAGAGTCCTATATTTTGCCATCTATTTTGGTAGGGCTCAACATAAAAATCTATCTAGTTTTCACATTCCAAAAGATTTTATTTCCTTTTGTTTGCATGAGTTTTGTAAGTTTTGTGAACTCTAAGTGCCTTTTAGTTGAGTGGGCAAACTTGTATGAATGCAAGGTTTGTAATAGATTTTCAAATTAGATCACCAGAAGTAGTCTTGATAAGGTTTGCATTGCCAAATTGGTGCAATGGGCCATATAATAAACCCTAATAAAATGAGGAGCATAATTTTCCTTGATTTGCTTTGTAACACCACTCTTGGTGCCTTGAAATACATTAACATCATCTACCTCAAAGCATATTAACTTTTGGGCAATTTGGTCTCTTAGCACACCACCACTTATCGTAAAAGCCTCCATAATCACCTTAGTTAGATTATCATTCCCCAATCTTTAAACAACTCAATCTAAAGAAATCAAGATCAGAATCCTTACTTAATTTCATTACATAACAATGCACAGATAACCAAGATTGGTTATTCATTGTAGAAACTTCATCACAATTGAAAGCCACATAGTAAACAACTCGCATTGTTGCCTTGGTTACCTTCGAAACCTCTTGGTACATGAACTCTGCCATTGTCCAACTAGAGTTATCACTTTAGTGTTCCTTGCTATTTTTTGGCACCAATAGGAACTTAAACAAAGGCTTCAATGCTTCATATTCTAGCATAAAACATTTTTGCTACACAAATGCAACACAATGGCAAATTGGACCATTGTTTTTGCATTATGTCTAACCACATATGTGCAACTTGAGTAGCAATAAATTCACGGCCATGAGAAGCAAATAACTTTTGATTCTTAGCATGTTTGCGAACCTTATAATAATACCAATCCTTTTTTTTCACATCAATCATAATATCATTTGTAGCTTTTTTACGACCTATATACTTAGCCAAAGAATCCCACTTAGCATATAACATTTTATTTTCCCCTTCCACCTCATTATAAGTTCTGCACTTGATAGTATGCGAATTGCCATTTGACCTTACACATAGTTTTGCCCAAGGAAGCTAGTAGCCCAGGAATTTTCAAATTTTCTAATTGTGTCATAGTTCTGTTTCTTGACTCTGGTTTAAATTTCACAGTATGTAAACCTTCTTTAGGAGGATGGACATTAGATAAACCTTTTTCGGGAGGGGGGGAGGGGGGTAACAAAATTTCTAAAAAACATAACAACATCATCATCATCTAGTTTTGATAGATTTGAAGTACCATGAGAAATAATGGAGGGGATGATGTAAGAGGACCATGAGAAAAAAAAAACACCATCTTCATCAATTAAAAGAGGTACATCCATAGCAATTGGGTTCCTATTATAATATAATAACTTGAACATGTACGATTGTGGTAGTTGAGGAGGCATTGTCAAACCTTGAACTAGGTTGTGGACTTTTTGTGGAACCCTAAATTGCACCTCTGGAACCTAAACCTTTATAATCTAGAAATTGAAAAGAAAAGTTCAAGAATCAATTTGAAAGAAGTTGAGATTGTAGTGTGCAAACTACATAAACATAAGCCAATAGAAGTTATGTCAACCTAACAAGTAACCAACAACCAACAACATATGAAAAAAGGGTGGGGGGGGTCCAAAATGCTGACCCAAACTGACCCTAAATTAGGTTTGGGATTTTTTATAAATGAAATTGATTTGAAAGAAGTTGAGAATGCATTATGTAATTAACATTAACACAAGCCAAAAGAAGTTAGAGCTAATAAGCAACCAACATTAGTAGTGACACACACTCGAACTCCTTAAAAAACCCAAAAAAGGTTCTTAGAATGAAATAATGAAAAAAGAAAAAAATCAGGGCACACTCCATAGTTCGCAACTCTTTTAGGGTAGGAGAGCCTGTTGGAGCTCCGAGATGGGATTAGGACAAACTCACAAGCAAAAGTTCAAAATGAAATCAACCTGCATAATTAAAGAGAAAGGGTGGTTAATGCAAATCGAACGCAAGTGGTATAATGGACTTAGTATGGACAACCTCAAGCATAAACTTTACATGGCTTTGAGGTCTAAATGAACAATGAGAGGGCACTTCAAGCATCTACACTTTGATACTTTTCCAATGGTATCTTGGGGGACCAATTTCATGCTTGTTGACCTTTTCAACCAATGTTTCAAATATTTGGGACTTTTGCATGAATGTAGCTTTCAAAGTGAGAGTGCATTTGGGAGTCATTGGGCTCAATCTCTTGCACTCTTTGCCACTTGTGAGGGTGTGTTTCGCTTTCAAACACATTCTTTTGGCCTTATGTGCCCTTACACTTCACACTTATTCAGGAATTCCACATTAGGGTTGTGACAAGTAGGATATGAAAAAGAGGCGGGGGGTATACAATACTAACCCATACTGACTTTAAACTAGGTTTTGGATTTTCCATGAAACCTTAAATTGCACCTTTGGAATCTAGACCTTAAAAATTTGGAGAACAAAGAAAAGAAACAAAAGTTGATTTGTAGGAAGTTGATTATGTAGTGTGTAAACTACATTTGTAGAAGCCAAAAGAAGCTACATCATGTTGACAAGAAACCAATAGCCATTAGCATATGAAAAAAGGGGGGGTCTATTTAGAATGTTTACCCAAATTGAAAGAAGTGAAAATGTGATTAATTTGACACATTTTAATTCCTTACCAAGTCCTTTCAAAGTTTATTGGCTTATAGTCCCTTGTAATGGCGGACACGCAAGCATGGATTTTAAACCACTAATTGATTGAAAGTCACAAAAACACACATGAGCAATCCTAAGAAATCTAAAACACAAAATCCTATTCATTAGACATCTCCCATGGAGATTCAATGTAGATTTCGACAATAGTCTCATGGATGCTCTTGGGATTTTATAGAATTGTGATGCGTGAAAAATCTCCAACAAGTTTCGTTGAAGAACACAAGCACCTTAGCCTGGTTTGAAAGTAGTGATGCACACCATGCTTGTAACAAACCTTTGTCCTACACATTGCAATGAAACACAAAAGTGCCTTGACGATTCAATACACAATGCACAAAAGGACTTCAAAAAATAAAACAATGGATTTGGAGGAAGAAGTATTCCTTCCACCATCAAGAGCTTCAAAACAAACATCAATGTCGACTTTGAACAACACGAGTGAAGCTTTGTTGTTTTCATGCACATTGAAGAAACATCTCATCCACCATAATGAAGACTTGCCCTCTTGGTGAACACAAACAAGGCTTTGACGATAATGTATACACTAAGGGAAAGACTTGGCAAGAACAAAAACTAGTGAGAGCTACTCTTGGTGAATTGTCGCAACTCCTTTGTGAAACAAGTCGATGAGGAAAAAATGACTTTTTCACAACCTGGCTCTTGGACGATCGAGATTTTGCTTGTTGATGAAATTGACAACTATCGTCATCACTACTCAGTAACACCTTAAAAGGGTTTAGGGCTTAGGTTGGCAAATTGGGATTGTTGATGCACTGCAATTTGGCCTATGACATCTAGCACCGAATTTTTTCTAACGAATTTTCATAATTTCTCCCCCCCCCACCCCCCCACTTTTTCCTTTGTATGAGTAGCTACCCTTTAAAAAAAATAGAAATTTGGCTATTCTTCACCAGAACAAAAAACACTAATGTGTTGTGATCATATTAGCCTAAGGGAAAGCTGGTGATATAAGGTCTTGTTTAGTTACACATAGCATGTTGTGATCACAGTAGCATAAGGGAAAGCCAGTGACATAGGGTCTTGTTTAGTTCCACATAGTATGTTGTGATCATTATAGTTGAACAAAATGCCACTGACATAAGGCCTTGTTTCTTATTGCAAGGTCAGATGCTTTCCATAGAAGAGCTGCAAATGTGTTGAAAATATGTAATTAATTGTGTTAGGAACTTTGAGAACACATGTTCTCATAAAAAAGGACAGAAGTCACTGTATGGTGAGTCACAATTTGACTTGTAACTCTCATAGCTCCTGCAATTGGTCAATTCTTGACTGGTAGAGTTGTGAGATGACTTTGCACACAACAAGTTTAAACAACATAATGGAAAATTGGTCTGATCACCAATGCTGATCCAAGTGATAGTTTTTGTTTTTGTTTTTCAATTTTGTGATGTTGCCACCCTGGCAATCACCCACAAGGAGAAGATTTAGCCACATTTGGCTATAGACTAGCTATCAAAGTATAAATGTATTAGAATTCTTTTATATCTTGACTACTTGCTTGAAAAGAGAATGTTTGAAAAAAATTATCTTCTAAAAAAATCATCACCAAAAAAAACACTGCCCAGTAGCCTAATGAAAAGATGCCATTATCCCATCTGATGGTTTATGAATCCGATCAATGAATTTATTTTGGACAACACAAGCATTTGTCATATCTTGTTTCAACGAGATGAGGATTTTACATTTGGCACATGGTGATTCCTGATAGTTCAACCATTTGTGCTGAGTCAAATTCTGGTAATCTATCCTGTTCATTGTAGCAAAGCAGTAGATGTATCTTGAAATTTCTCAGCTACCCAACAAACTTGTCAGATTTCTCAAATCCAGTTTTACATGACACATTTCTGAAATTTCATCCAACTACAAGTATTGGGGGTTCTTTTATAAGTGACAAAGGGATGCATAATTATTTTTCTGTGTTCAAACAACAAGTCTTGAATTTTAAGAAAATTAAGCAATGTGGTTTGGAATTTTCTAGATTTTCAAGGGTCTGTTCACCAAAAATTTCAAAATTATGAACATCTCATTTCTCAATTAGATGACTATTATGGTTTCTCAATTGAGACTCTACCACAGCAGGAGAAACCGTTGTAGACTATTTTGCCACACTTCACAGAGATCTATGTGCCAGTTGCACTCATTGTAAAGACCAATTGACTCTTAGAAGCTTAGAGTGAAAGGCGGGATCTCTCTCATGAGTGACAAGTACATAAATTTTCTGACATGTGAGGTACCAGCTGGAAATCTGGGCCATCTCTGTTGCCCTTGGTCGGGTTCCTCATCTCTTCCACACATCATAGCTAGTGCACCTCTGTCACTAGCTGATTTGCGGCAGATGACAACTCTTTCTTCTTTGGTCTTCTTTGTTATGGCTGATTATCATTTCATAGTCATGAATCTTCTTTGCATAGGGTCTTTACTTGATTTTTGTTGATTGTTTGCTTTTGTTTTTTCTTTTGGTTGTGTCTACTTGTCCTTCGCCTTGTGCCTTTGCTGGATGGGTTCCCGTCCTTGATTTTTAATGACAGGGTTTTTCTTCTTGCTGGGAATGCATTTGGACATCTGATGTTGGCTTTGGTCACATGTGACTTTGGTAATGCATGTTCCACCTAAGAATGCAACCAGCAGTCCAGTAGGGCACCATTCCATTAGGCGATGTGTTCTACAAGGGCCTGTTCCAAAGTGGAACAAGTGTTCCCAACTGTGGATTCTGAGGTGGAATTGTATTTTAGGGCTTGTTCCACCTAGGAACATGTGAATCTCAGTCAGGCACCATGCCATCAGAGACCATGGTTCCTTGCTACCAGGGTCTGTTCCAGTGTTTGTCAGATATTGACTTTTGAACGTACCCGCTGGTGCTGGTATTTGGTATCGCTATTGGGTACTTTTAACAACTTTCATACCAGTCTTGTCCTGTTATGGGGTCCAAGACTGATTTTTGGTTCGTATCAGGCAGATATCTCTCTATATATATATGTGGTATTGAGACTTGTATAAAACAGGTAGAAGGCTCTAGTATTATCTCAAGTACCCACCAGACTACTACTGGTATAAAGGCTGGTACTGCCTCAGCTCTTACCAGACTGTTAGGCTCCTTGCTACCCGTGTTGATACCAGGCACTGTAAGCCTATACATATACACAAGTTGTGCAGTTCTTTGAGTTTCGAAAGGAGCACTAGTTTGGGTTCTTTAAGTATTCTACAATTAGAGAACCGTTGATTTCGGTTCTTTGAAAAGAATTCAGAATATAATACATAACCACGATCATTTCAAAAAGCTTACAGAATGCATGGTTTTCAATGAAAGAATTGACAAAGAACTTGCCATTTGCTGGGCAGTTTCTTTTGGGGTACCCTTCATAACTTTTGAGAACTGCAGTTATATATCAAAATCAGTTCTTTGCATGCTGGTTCTCATTGGTTGATAACCGATGGGTATCTATCCCTCAATCTAAGAACTGCCCAACACTGCTAGGGATATTCCAGACCAATAGCGGTCGGTTCCAGAGCATTGTTTCAACAGGTGTTCCCCTCCCCATGGTTGTTGATTCACGTCACAAGTGCAACTGACAGAACCACTTGCTGGTTCCAGTTGTCCCGGCCTAGGGAAAATCTGCTGAAGTGAACCAGCACCCACCAACGCACCATCCACTAGATGCACTAGATGTCCATTACCAATCAGTTGTGGATGAACTTTACCTGGGTTAATATCTGGTTTCACCTTGGTGACCTATTTTGTAAGAAGTAGGTCCTACATATGAGTAGATAGGTAATGAAATAGGTGACTACTAGATAAATAGATAGTTTAAACATAGGTAAGGGCTGTTTTTACTACCTACCTTCTAATGGCCCACTTGTGTTTTGTTAATAGGTAGGTAGTAAAAAAAGCAACTGTTCTAACCACCATAGTTAGTTAGTGAAATGGAACCCAATAGAAAACTATTTCATGACCAGTTATCATCCATCCATCATGATGCACTAGTGGGCGCTGGTTCACTTTGGCCGAAACAAGTTACAACCCTAAAAGAGTAGCGGAAGAAGACACCAAAACCGGTTACGTTGCCAGAAAGCAAACCTTGATTGCGGCAGACTATTACCGCATTTCTTGTCAGCTTTTTGGCTATCTCTCTCTTGGACTCTTGCCCGTCTGTCTGCGTTGTTGTACGCTGCCTAGCACAACGGAAAACCGATCCCCGAAGCGATCCGGATCGAAGCGTGTGACACGATTTTGGGGGTTCTTGACCGTGGCAAAACTGTGGTTCGATGCGATGCTTTGGATACTAGTCCGGTGGCGCCGATGTCTGCCAGATTCGTTCGTGAGCTCGCCGCAGAGAGCTTTCTTTTTGCAGTTCGTTTTGGTCTGGTGAGAGCCTTTGTTTCTTTCGTTCTTTTTCGTCTCCAATGCGATGATACAGAAAATAGACTTGGTACCGAATCCGCGCCATTGCAGGTAATACTGATAACCGATTGCTAATTCTGATCTAGAGCTTTTCAATTTTGGGGGTGCGTTCACGCTGCTGCTTCAGGTCTTGTCGTCATGACTTTCACGAGTAGCCTTCCTGAAGCAATTTTTTTTTTCTCAAATGACTTTTCGATGTTGCATGTACAGACTCGATGTGGTCAACAGGAGCGATGCAATTCGACTGTCAATTGGCTTTGTCACGCGGCGGGCTCTCTCTCAATCAAAGAAGGAACACACGCTAGAGCGCACAAGGAATCTGAATATCAATTTCCCTGTAATCATCTTTAGCTTCTTATATCTCTCCTTTTCGTACAAACTCCAGATCTGTATTTCCCTTCCTAAATCTTCGCCATACGAGCATGCGCGTACTAGTAGTATTACAGCTAACTACCCGGGGCCATTGGCTTGACGTGCCCGATCTCGTTCTCTGTTTCCACATCTTTTCTTCCTTGGAAGTTGATTTCTTTCGTTCTGATCCGCTTGTCTCAGAAGCCGCAGTGACAGCGCCTTGATCATTCCCTTTCGTTTGATAGAACGGTGACCTGTTCTTTCCCTTAGGAATGCTTTACAGCATTTTTGTTTTCTGAAGAGCATGTCTTACAGACCAAGATCAGCCTGTCTGAACTCTAGAGATCACTAGAAGCTTGACAGATTTGTTATGTCTGAGATCTGTTATGTTTCTCGGAAACATAAATCAAACAAGACCGTCGAAGAGGATCTCCGCAGTAAACAACACAAGACGGGCCGAATGTCGTCAAGATCAGCGGATCACTGCCCTGGAGAAAGAGGTGAGCATACTTGTTTCCTACATTTTTATCAGGATTGAAAACTTGTATTTGTTCACCTCGTGAAGAAGATTCGCACGATCAGATCTCTTGTTTTGAAGCCGCGATTGATGATGATCTTCATTTTAGCTATACACCTGGTTACGACCCGCACTTGATCAAGAACATTCGGCCCCGGGCTTTAATGTTATAGTCCAGGTGAAAGTTGAAGTGTCTACACATCTAGATCTGTCTGAAGCGCCGATATATAGTGTTCAGGATTTATCCGCGGGATTTCACTTGCAGCAGCCTGAGATTCTTTGGTTTACGGAATTTTTTGGTGTGGATGATAAGGTAAACAGGCTACGGAAAAGCCTGACACAGGAGTTGAGCCTGCGCAATGCGCTCAATCGCGGTTTCCATAGAGCTTTGGGATCGCTGCCTCGTATTCCAAACAATCTTCCGGTTCAGGTTTGCTTCTCAGATTCTATGCTATAATACTTTAACATTGTTCTTAGAGAGTTGGAAACCTATTAGAAGTAGTCAGCTATGTTTGCAAACAATATTGATGAGGTCAGTACAAAGAACTCAATGTATGGATCCACCCCGAGAGAGATCGAGCAGCTTGAAACTCTAGTCAGGTTTCTGGATCTACAAAAGAAGTTTGAAAGAGCTAAAATGCGATATATTCTGGACATGTTCTGCAGACAAGAAAATTGCTCTTTGAAGTAGCAGTGCTGGAAGAGGAGGTTGTGTCACTCGAGAAGCAAGTGGTCCGTCTTTGGGAGGAACTTGAACAAGATTTATATTCACGTTCGCACTCGAGTCTTCAAAGTATTGCGGGAACTTTGCCCTCAAACTTTGCCTCCAAAATCTCGAGTCCCGTTCTACAGAACGTCCGAGAAAGTCTTCATACACACTGGCCTCATATATTAGCTGCACGATCTTCTGAGCTCAGGTCAAGCGATCGTGCGGCAGGCATTCCTGCAGCCAAACACGTCCTGATAGCAAGTGTCACAAACCTTGAAGAAGCATACCAAACACCTGCTGCCTTAGAGAAGCTCTGTGACCAAGCAGGTACCAACCATGTTAGCAAAGAAGTTCTTCCTCCTAAGCCCGAGGTTTCTTCACGTTTTTCATCATCTGATTTGGAGGCTCTCGCGCCTGATATGCCAGCAAATGGTCCCACAAAACCTTGTGCAGTAAAAACTGAAGATGGTAGACATCCATTCTCAGTCACTCAAACTCAGCTGAAATCCAAGGATCTTGTCGTGGCCAAAATGCTCTCTTCCATTCAAGCTACCAAGTCTACACTCAGGGGTCACAATAGATCAGCCTCTGAGGTAGTTTTGCAGACATATAAGCCCTTGAACAAAATCGCTTGATCACGACAGACTGCAGCTCCACACTTCAATAACACCCTCGACGTATAATGCGGTAGTGCCAGGAACTTCAAAGAGACATTTTCCATCTCCGCATTGAACAATTGGTCGAGTTCATCCGAGTGTTATCTCTTGTCCAGCAGTTGTCGGAGAAAGGGGTGGTACCCATCTGTGGCAAACATGCAATGGCCGTCCTTGACTCATATATAGATTGGAGTCTGGCATGTCCTGGATAACCCCAATTGCTACAAATTACTCTGGACAGTATGAGCGAGCTGAGAATCTGGAGACCAACAGTAGGGCTGCTCTAAGCTGAAATGGTTGCAGGATTGGACACTCTCCAATGCTCGATGCACATATATCATTGGATCTGTATTTGGGGGATACTGGTCTCGAGGACAACTACATTATTCACACGAGCCTCAGTTAGGTCTGCGACGTTCTGAAAAAAAAGAGTTGTACAAAGAGCATTGCATAGGGGACCTCTTTTTGTCAAGCCAAATCTCGACCGAACATTTAAAGGGAAAAACTGGCTGAAAGCAAGTTCAATAAGCATGAGTCTGGCGATTATCAAAGCTTGTCCCTGATGTACTTGTAAGTTCATTTACCCATGCAACTCATCAAGATTTATTTTATTTCTTTTGTAATGGACGAATAGGTAAACCCAGGACAGCGTACCACAAGGCCTAAGGACCTAAGCAACACGGCAGTGACCTATTAATAGAACAATGTCTTCCACTTCTAAGTTGTTTTCACTCTGTTTGCAGCACATTTGTGTATTATGTAATGGCCATTGGGAGGACCCTGAGGAGTGATTTTGTCAGCCAGGTCTGAGCCATGGCCATTATGACAGAATTGGCACTCAGAATAGATTCTGCCACGTCCTTAGTAGACTGTAGTACCTTGGCAACTTCAACACATGTTTTTTGAACAATTAATTAATTTTGAAATTCTCATTTTTACAAATATAATATCATTGAAGATTCAATATTTCCCTTCACAGAAAATTGTTCTTTGAATTTTCTTAACAAAAAAATGTCAACATTTCTGAAAATAATATGATTAGTGTTGAAGTTGCCAAGGTACAAGTATGGTATTTGCTAGATCTCACTATTTTCTATGTGCTGGTGACATGCATTTGAGAGAGCAATAGACCCTAAGAAGGCTGCGGTGTTGCGGTTAAGGGTGGAGTCCATCCCCTACAACCATTTTGGTCACATGACCCTTGTCCCCAGAAAATACTGGACCTTGTTGTTGAAAGATGTTTTTAATATGTTCTCAATCTCAGCATGAGGACATAGAGCGCAGGGAGAAATTTGGTATTCTATTTGAGGGCAAATTGGTATCTCCCTGGGGGTGATGACTCAGTGGTATAGCCCCTGTCTGGGACCCTGGGACTTCAAGAGAGATTTCGGGTTCAAACCCACTGCTGTGCAGGGGAAAGCCCTGCTGGCCCTCTGCAACTGAACTTGATTTGGGTTTGCCCAGTGGCTTATTAGTTGGGTCTACTGCTGTGTTTCAAAAAAATAAAAAAAGAAAGATTTGGGAGGGATCTTACACGCTCACACTTTACGTCTTGAAGAGTAGGTGTGATATAACCTTTGCCTCATGATTTCCACTGGGTAAAGTCCACAGATGGTGGACATATGTAAACTGCTGGGTGCAACTTGTTTACCATCTTGTCCTAGGCCCCTTATTTTGGGAGTGCCCCATCTTGGGGCTCTACCCTAGACATAGATACTGATGAGAGGTTCCTCTGGAACAAACCAGTAAATTTTTTTACATTTGTATACATATTTGATACAATAATTGTTAAATGTGTACACATGCCAAATGTTGTTTGTATGCTTCTGTTTCTGACTAGTTACATTTCTGTATCCTAAGTTGTCTCCAACAGCAACAATTTTTGGGCAACCTTGTATGGATCCATATAGTTGAAGTTACCCACACATATATGGGGTTTGGATGATGTGCAAGAGTGTGGATGTTATGCAAGAGTGCACACAGACGATATTGAAGTATTATAAAGCTTTTGGTGAAAGGATTATGTGACCCAGTACCCATTTGTGCACCATCCATTGGAAACCTAATGTTGTGAGGTAATTAGATGTGGATGGACTACAACTGAGTTGCCAAGGTTGTATGTTGGTAATGAATCCTGTAAGCCCTCCTACTTCCTTCTACCTCACACTACCTAGGTAACTATACTTGTGTATGTGAGTAAGTATTATAGGTAAGTAGTTAGGGAATATTAGTGGTCTACTGTGTAGGTATAAGTGAGTAGGTAAGGCACTTGTGGCTATTAGGTTAGTAGACACATGTGGATGTTAGCTAAGGGTTTAGGGTTAGCTAACAACTGTGGTTAGTCATGGGACAGGAATACAACCAAAGAGCGTTTCCTGTCCACACACCATCCATCCTGCATGGTGTTCTGGTGGGTGCTTGTTCACTTTGGCCCCCTTGAAACAGCTCCTGTGATTGATTGCACTTAGCACACAGCCCAAAGTGCTGATTTTCTCATGGAATTGTTGTGTATTCCCAGGCAGCGTTTTAAACATGAGGTTGTACTTGTGTTTGTGCAAGCAGGATGGGCGTACAAATTACCCCATTTCGCCTTTGCTGCTGGGCCATGAAATTGAACGATTCATTGAACATGTTTCCACTCACCTCAACTGTTTGGTACATAAAATCATTTATATACTGACATTGTTGTGGTCTCTTTTTTACAACTGTAAAAACACACAGCAAAACAATTCCATTCAGCACATTTGATCTCCTGGGTATTCAAATTTTGGTTATGGATGCACAAGAGAATTATTTTGTTTTCAGTTGGGTTTTAGTCAGCTACAAATTGATTCAGTTGCACATTAGGAAATTTACAAGTGCTTGCTTTTTCTTCTTTGGTTTGTGTTTCTGTTGCATGTGGTTTGAATTTTGAATTTAGTTGTAAATAGAAGTTAGATTTTATTCACTTTTCTTTTCGTCAGCTTTTCAATAATTTGTGAATTAATTTGATGGCCTACACAAATTTCAGCAGTCCACTTTCTAAAAATTTACAAACTTTTTTCATTTGAGCATACAAATTTTGATGAAATCTTTCAATAATCATATATGGTTTGTTTGAGCATATTTTTGTGTATGCTACTTCATTATAATGTTGCTTGTAAGGTAAAATAGTTATATTACCCTAAGAATTTCTACTTGAGCTTTAATGATATGAAGAAGTTATATAGGATAATAAGTTTCATGGGCAACAATTCATCAATCACTCGAATCACAATAAGGGATACAAACATAGTAATACAAGCCACCTAGTCCAAGGCCATAGTTATTTTTTTTACAAAGCACTCATGTAATTGTCATGTACCAAATAGTTTCTCACAAATTTATCAGATGAAAACATATTACATAGTGTGTATATGATCCCTTTTAATCTCAAAGTGTAGTTCAATGTTAATTTCACTTACAACATTAATTTGGCATAGTGTGTTTCAATCTCTAGGGCAAACCCTAGACATTCTTGGGTGGTACAACTAAGAATGTCACACTTTCATTTTCTTGGACCCATGGAATTTTGAAAAATCATAAGAAATGATTAAAGAAGGAATTTTATTATGATGTTTTGGTAAGTACACCTTATTGGTCATGTAGATTTTGAAACTTTAATGATATAAAAAATAATAGTTATTTTGATGTTCCTAATCATGGAAATTAAAAATACTTTAAAAAATATAATGGTCTTTCCTTTCTTTGAACTTTTTGGTTAAAAAATCAAATTCGAAACATGTTTTGAAATTTCTTTTGAGATTTTTTTTTAAATGTAATTTTTATGGTATTTTTGAATATAGATAATTAATTAAGTGCTTGTATAATTTAGTTATGAGTTTTCAAAGTTCAAGAGCATGATTTCTAAAGAGACCATGACAATTATGAATACAAGTTTGTACCCATTCCCACCTTTTTTTTTAATCTAATAGAAACTTTTTAAAAATCATAAATGTGAAAACCTTGAAAGGAAAGGGCCCAAAAACATTATTTGGTTTATTTTAGTTCCTTAATCATTCCTTATGATGGTTGGTTCCTAGTGGTATTAGACAAGGATGGGTTTACTCTTTTTTTTTAAACTAATTTTGAAATAACGAATATATGTATTTACGAATAGATTTGTTTTATGGTATCAAGTTTTGTATTAATATCAAATTTTGGTAATTATCCATGTAGTTTCAAAACATGATATTAATATATATAAACATAATAGCACATCCAATTTTTATCAAAATGAAACCTAGCCCTTTCCTAGAAAGCAAAGAACATTTCTTCTTCAATGAAGTTTATCAAATTATGTGTTTTGAAAAGTCAAAAGTAGATTCAAACTATATCAATGTATCATCACATTAAAACATAATGTCAATTTTTTTCAATTCTAGATGCCATCATAATCATCAATATATGTGTTTTCATGCATTTTGAAAATCAATGGTTTAGTTTCACATATAATAACTTTAGCACAATTGAAATAAAAAAGACCCAATCAACAACTACTTACCCAATCTTTATATCAATAAATGAACAAATGAAACATTTCAAAATTCTATGAAAATAATTTAAATGCAAATTCACTACTATAAAAACATTGTCCATCAAACCAAATTACATTTCAACCTTTAAAATTCATATAATTCATTTTCAAAGTCATGGGAGTGCATGATTTTTGAAATTTAACACATCCTTGGCTATTGTTAGCATTCTTGGACCTTAAGGCTAATATGAAAATGTGAATAGTGCATTAGTACATGTTTGGTTGGAAATTAAAACTTCAAGTCCATCTTTCTAATTTAAATATTAGCTTTTCCCAAATCCCATACTTGTAAGTGTGAAATCAAATATTAACTCAGTTGAGGTTCATCCACAACTGAGAAATTATAAGGGGCATCCAGTGGATGGTGTGCTGGTAGGTGCTGGTTCACTTTGGCCATATAGGTTGACTATTATTCACATTTGGACAAGAAAAATATAATACAAACGACTCAAATAAATAAGAAAATTTTATTCCAATGGACCAATAAACAATATCTCAAATGATTTTGAAAAATACTCAGTGTCTTAAATCAGTGCAAGAAGCAAATGTTGTTCATGTTGAAAATCTACATTTGGAAAAATACCAGTGTTGGGTGGTTAATATTAGAAACTGCACCTAATCTCCTTTGGGTATCAGGGCAGTTCTAAGGGTTCATAACCAAGGTATCAAAACATGAAATACCCAGTTCTGATATACAAGCATGGTTCCCAACTTTATGAAAAAATCAAATACCGCTAGTTCTTTCATGGTTATTTCATGAAACCTAGTGGCTCCTTGAGGTTTTTGAAACAACCAGAACTGAAGGCTCTTTGATTCTGTTATTTTTCAACTACTCAGAACGGGCAGTTCTTTGATCCTGATTTTTTCCAACACCCAAACTGGTGACTCCTTGATTTTGATTTTAAAACTCAGAACTGGTCCTTATTAACAGAATCCATGAACTACCCAATACCCAATACTGAAAAAGTATGTCCAATGCATGTTTTGCTTACATTGTATTGATCAATGGATTTGAAATTTTACAAGCATTTGCAAAACAGTAGTTTGCCTGTTGTTGCTATGCCAGAAAGCTAAATTACATGACGATCAGAAAACCATTTGTTGGTTTCAAAGGAATAATAATGTTAACAGTTGGGTCAAACAATGATTACAACCAGAAAGAAGAAAACTAATAAATTATACTCAAATTTGATTATAAATGTGTTCACATTGTGTTGGGTTTTTGAATGTAAGATTAAAGACATAATGTGGTGGCTTAGTTTATACACCAATCCCAAGTATTGTTTTTTGCATAGCTCCTGAGCTTAGTTATAGGAGCATTCTACAAAAATAAAGAACTGAGGCTGATTTCCCTTTTTTAATATTTGCTTGTGATAAATCAGTATAGCCAAGTGCTCATTAGTGCAGGGGCATTGCATGAAAATGGAATGCATAGTGCCAATTCCAAAGCTTGTAATGCACTCTTGTGAAACTACACCAAAAACACCACCTGCCAGCCTCTAAGTAAGCTACTACCTAGTCTGATGTGAAAAGAACTGTTGGGGAAATAAAGAAAGCAATCTAGTTTTTTGACGCAGAGGAAGGCCACTGTGTTGGGTGTTCCTCAATTTTCAGCCCTAGGCCTCGGGCTACTGCCCTCAGCTCCAAGGCCTCAAATTAATGAACACCTCACATGTGGGGCCTTCCTCTCTACTTAGATACTTAACAAGTCATCGACATGGCATACAATCACTTATCCATCAAATCATCAATCCCATCCACTTGCCAGTCTCCCATCATGTCACTACAGACGACTTGAATTTTCTTTCATGTCAAGTATACTAGCAGGGCCTTGAATAAAAATTGGGGTTTAGTGAAAGAGTAAACCAATGTAAAGATTATTTACATTTCAATCCAAATAGAGTATAGATTTAGGATAGTCAAGGCCTACAAGTTGTATTCAAGCCATGTGACAATTGGAGAATTATTTCTTTCTTTCCATGATTAAAAGCTCACTAACACAATTCATACTTCAAGTGAAAGGGATGGTCCTGAAATGAAAATAAGATCTTCACCTGCAGTAGTAAAACAGCCTACCTATGCACAAGAATTGGATGAAATAGAACCTCTAAAGAATGTAGATATATTAATATGCAGCAGATATAATAACCATAAAGCGGTCAATACAAGAAAGTGATTGCTTTTGATTGGCTAACCACAATGATTAACTCATGCAGTGACATCTTAACAGTCTCAATTTGTATTTTCCAGTTGAGTTTATGGATGGGGAAATAATTTACACTGTATGTGTGGGTGGTTCTCACTTTTTCATGAGAAGTGTCTGTTCTGGTTCTAAGGATTGTTTTTTTAAACTTATCAGGTTCTCAAATAAAAATAAAAATTTCAAGTTTAGAAAACTTTTAAGGTTTCAAGACTTCAAAAAAATCCAGCTGGTTTTCAATCAAGCAGGTTTTCATAAATTGTTGAACCAATAGTCTTTCAAGACAATTCTCACAACCAGATTATCAAAAACATTCCACTTTTTTTAACTCAAAAAACATGAAAATCAAAATTAATTGCAAAAGCATGATGAAAATGCATAAATCCAAGTTTTTTAATTTTCAAATTTCATCCTATTCAAATTCATCTTCAATTTTTTCTAACTCTTCTTCTAAATGTTTATTTGTTTCAATAAACTCTACTAGATTGCCTGATTCTTGCTAACAAATATTTAATTTTTTTGAGTTTTCTAATGGTAAACATCTCCTAACTTGATAAGATGATGGCTGAAGAAAAATAAAATATAATTTTTATTTGTGATCCAACAATTCCTAGTATTTGTGAAGCTACCATTGGAGAGGACACTTAATCTCATTAACATCCACTTGAAATCTTCTAAAAATCAACAACTCTCTACTAACCAATTCTTTGATTGGTTCATGTGTATTTAGTCATCTCAAAAATATCCAAGTGGTAATCATCATCAATTCTCTCATATACATATCCAATTCACAATCTGTCATAGGAGGGTGCCGACAAGGTAAAGTAAACAAAAAAAGTAGTCTACCTCATTGCAATTTTATGTTGTTCCACAAAATCAATTGTAATGTAGGTTTCAATGACAAAATTTCAAGGATATAATTAAGTAGATGTTTAACATACTCACATGGCTTGCATTTCCTATTAAAATTTGGGCATATTGATGGTTATTCATTCTACTTTTGAATGCAGTGATACTAACATGTACCACTAGTAATCATAACCACTACTTAAGAACAATTTTGACATTAAAAGCACAATTTGAAAAGATTTTCTTATGACATATTATAGGACATATTTTAATATACACCTTGACATAATAATATCAGAAAAAAATTAAATATTTTTAATGTTTTTTTGAAAGATGAATTTTTAAAATTCTAAAAATATTCTCTAAAAAGCACAATGAAAAAGTAGTGGTGTAAAGGGGCAGGTGTGGCTCCTTATAGCATGGTTGGACCTTTTCATTCTACTAGATGAAACACTATTTTTTGTTAAATTTGAAAAAATTGCTTACAAGTAAGTCCATACATCATGAAACTCCCAAAAAACTTATATCAAGTAATACATATTTATATGGTGTACCATTATGTAGCATTAAATTATGACTAAAATGTTTACAAATTGGAAGGAAATGTGTTTGAAGTTCATAATCACAACTTCTATTCAAACATATTTTCAACCTACTTTTTAAAGTCTAAGTTGAAAAAATAAATATGTTTTATAAACAAGAAAATAAGTGCAATGAGCTATTATAGTTGGTTTTGAGGGAAAATAAAATAAAATCACACCAATATATTTGAAGCCCACAAGTGAAAACTATGTTATAGTAGGATACCAAGTAGAAAAATAGCCCAACAACAAATGGGGACTGTTGATTTAAATTTGTAGACCTTGTGATCAAATGGCAATAGTAGGGTACACCCTTAATTTGAATTGAGAAACCCTATTAATAGTTTCTCCCCATTGGTCCAACAATTATTCTTTTACCTTTGTCAAAATTTTGAACATTTGTTCATTAAATTGCTTAGGCTTCTTAGAAGCACCTATTACCTAAGCCTCTTGCCTTTATATTGACTTGCCATCTTTATTGAGCAAACATTGTTCATGATGTGTCTTTCCTTCACATCAACATTTTTTGAACAAATGTTTCTAATCACAACCTCTCATACTCATGTTGGAATGATTGAGCTAGAACATGGATTCAACAAAAGGAATACATGGATGTGATTGCATTTGTTGTGATGTTTGTGATTTTATTATTCTTGGTACATGTTTAGCAGATCATTGCCAATTTTATGGCCGAATAAACATGTGGAGCTCCATTGTTTATCTTATAATGCAACAAGTTCAATGGCACAATTCAAAATGTTTACAAAGATCTTGTGTTAACTGGGGACCACCTCATCACATGTTTGCCTTGTGTTAAATATCTACCTTGTGTGAGTAGTGAGTGTGTCATACTCCCCACTTCATCACATTTAATGAGTCTCCCTTAATAGTGTAGAATGTTGTTTTGTTATTAGCAGTTTCCTACTTTTGGGTGTTTGCACACTACGATGACTGACACACCCCCAAGCTCCTTGATAGACTCAAACGTGAGTCTGAAGTGAAATAGCGGAAGAGTAAGGAGTTGGGGCACGCTATTTGGTTTGTAGCACTTTGGGGGTAAAGGGGCGTGCTAGAGTTCCGAGATGGGACTAGGATGAATGACAAGCAATTAATCACTCATACGGATTTGCACAAAATCAAACAACAAGTTGGTTAGTGCATAGTTGGAACACTTTTGGTGCTAAGATGAACCACTAGCAAACTCGGACTCACAAGACTCACCATGGCCCAGACTTGGAGGAAGCCACCACCTTCCCCCTTATAGTATACTCTATACCTCTCCACGAGGCCCACATCCATATGGCATTTTGTCTCGGGACTCCCCAATGGGAGTCTCGAAATTGCCAAGGTTGGGACTCCCGCAACTCTGGGGCCCCGTAACTTTGTGTGTAAACCTCCGATTGAGATGAAGTCTATGGTAAAGTTGTAGCCATCGTCAAGATCTTTCCAACGGTATGTTGCACGCTAGCTGCAGGCAAGGAAATCGGGTCGATTCCCGACTTTTAGTGGTTAGGAATCAAATTGTCAATTTGACTCCTGACCTTTCTTTTGGCCATACCTTGTGTTTTAGATGTCCAAATGGGTCATGAAAGCCCAGTTTAGACATTTACGTTCCAAGAGTTTTCCAATGATATAAAGAAATCCTCAATCCATTGAGTTTTGACCCCTGCAATTGCCCTCTGAAGATTTGGAAGTCCACTGGGACTCAAATTCCCAAAGTGGAAGCTCCCTTGGGAGTGTGAAGATTCATTCCTTCACACTTTCTTACACTCCTAGGAACATGCAGTGTGACTCCCGAGCTTCCCTCTTGTCCTGCAACCTTGCAAGCCCTTGCCTTGGTCGCGAGCCCAAGGTTAGGGTTGCGACAGTGACTTTATATGGACGTCACAATAGTAGTTTTTCATGTATTCCTTAAGTACAAGAAAATAAATAAAATAAGATTCATTGAAATAACAAAAAAAAAGACTCAATTATCTAAAGTTATCATAATCAACCTTTCAAAAATGAAATAATCAAATCAAAATCATGGATAGCCAATAAGTAATGGACTTTTGAATTTTGCCCACATTTTTTGTCACACCTACAAAACTCATGGATATGGACTTTTATTTTACAATGTGCTAACCTTATGTGTTTGAAACTTTGGGACATTGGATGAATTATGTTTAAGAAATTAAAATCCATTTAATGAATGGAATGTGATTTTAATTTATTATGTTATGGATTTTAAAAGTTTTTTTGAGCATTTTAAAATAATTTCTTTTGAGATATTTTTATATGTCTTATAGCATCATGATTTCAAATTGGAAATGGAAAAAAATGTTCTTTTCAATATCGCCTAAATATTCATATTTTAAACCAATTTTCAACTACACTAAAAAAGGACTTTGAAAAGGGACTAATCTGTCAAAATTGTGACACCTTGGTCTATTTTTGCCCTTTTCAAATCTTGATTACTTCTCACTTCTTACTATCAATTTTAGTTGCTAGTAGAATGTGTTTGAATGAACTATTCGTGGTTGGTAATCTTCTAGATTGGAAATTCTTGCTAGAAAAGGAACATCAAATTTTTTGTTCCTTTTCAAATTCATGAATTTCCTATGTTTTGGGTTTCAATGGCACATGGTTGTGTGACACTAAAGCATGTAATAAAAATTGACCTATAAAATTCATGCATAGTTTATGCAGATGTAATGATTTAGGAAATGATGGGTAATTATTTACAATCTTGTGATTTAAAATAAGACTACACCACACAATATGTTTAAACCTATCTAGAAGACAATTTTGACAACATTCTTTGAATGTCCATAGCTCTAGAGTCTAGTACTTGGCAATAATTTGGTGCCTCAAAAAATAATAATTTGGGAAAAGTTGATGTGCATAATATAAAAATAATTATTTTCACATCTTAAGACACAGCTCCTACATATTACATAATCAGGAAAAAAATGTGCAGTTTTTTGCCATACCACAACCACCTCAATAGACAAGCATTTTTACTTTGTCTTCAAATTAATTAACACCAAAGCCCAAACTTTCAACACCATTGTTGAAATCTCACTCAATCAGGAACTAAAATGAATTGGTATTGTTAGCCTATGTTTCAAATTTTACTCTTGAAAAACAGAATGATCAAATGCATCACATTAAACTTCACAAAATAACTTACCAATGATTCTAGAACACATTTTACAAGCAATTCATGATCTACAATTCAAAAAGTTCATTAATTGACAAAAATTTTAGTGCATGTAAGAGGTGTTCAATTTGAAGGTACATGCATTTGGCAATAAGGACCTTCCAAACCCAATGTGAAATGACCATGAACACAACAAAAAATGAAGAGGCCTTCTACTTGTGCCGATTATGTAGGGTCTTGAATTAGTTTCACAAACCAACATGATTAACCCCACCCAAGAATAAATGCCCAAAAAAAAAATTAAAAAAAATTGACATCTAAATACAACTAAGCCAATATACTTGATCATGTTGCAAGTACATATAATTGACTACATTCAATTAGTCAATCAATCATCTACTAATTAAATCAAGGAAGGTTTTAGGAAATATAACCTTGGTCCCAAATATGCTAAAAGAAAAAGGTCCAAAATGTTGTACAAGATGCCCACAAATTCAGCCCATTAATCTATAGTCCAAAATTTAGAATTCAACCTTGAGCTCTAGGCTTCAAAAAAAATGTTCCTACACTAATATTGATTACTAGCTTATTGAGTAGCTATGTTAAATGAGAAGGATATTCAAGATCTTGGTCCTCTACCTTAAC
>Ga0209208_10002803_pt1 | contig 25066 bp, 20 predicted proteins | sample S1TSphfallax_3_FD_187694 | JGI IMG/M metagenome (GOLD analysis project Ga0209208, IMG submission 187694) | Host-associated microbial communities from peat moss isolated from Minnesota, USA - S1T2_Fd - Sphagnum fallax MG (SPAdes) (version 2) | ecosystem: Host-associated > Plants > Peat moss >...
CCTAATTCAAGGAAGGAAAATGATTGGTTGGAAGTTGTCATGAAAGTGCTTGGTTTGAAGCTTTTGTCCACTCCATGACAATATTGTGGAGTAGTGTGTGTATAAATGTTGCACTAACTTGGAGTTTTTCTAGTTCATGATGCAAATTGGGTATGAGATTTCATAAAGGAGCTTTGGTCATAAAGAGCTCAATGTTTATGAGATTTCATCTATGTGCCCAAGGATGCCATTGTCAAGGAAACATTCATGTGAAACCAATGAGATTTGTTGCACATTCGTAGATTGGCATCCAACTTTGTTGATGCTAATAAATTCATGTAGATAAGACAAATCCAGAACTTCAAAATGAAACTCACTTGTAGAAACAAAAATGTACACCATAAATAAGAAAAGGAGAATTATGTTCGAACAAGTGTTCCATGATGTGCTCTGAAATCACACAACATGAAAGATGAGACTCATAGTACTTGAATCAAACCACATAAATGAGGAAATGAAAATTCATGTCCCACTATGCATACAGTTTTCCACAATGTGCCTAGGAATCTCATAACATGCAAGGTAAGACTCTAGAGTCATTCCCTAGGGATTAACTTTCAAATATGTAATGACCTTGATGGTGGCTCTTTTGAGTTGTGAAATGTTGCACAAGGGGGTTTGCTTTTACAGGTGAGAGACCCCATTGTATGAGCAAGCCTTGGTCATTACTCCGGGTTAATGCCCTGCTGCCAGGGCATTACCCTGCACAAAAATGTTGATCTCTTGTTCACTTTAAATCAGATTCCATCGTAAACATAAGTCTTATGAAAGTATTTAATATTTTGTAGTAGGGACATGAGATTTTTTGTACAAAATGTCTCCTTAGTACAATTGGACTTGAATTGAATCATGTGGAAGGAATCTTGTGGTGATCACCATGACTACAGAAGTCATCTCATTGGTGCAAATGTTAATGTATTGTTAGTAAGCATTTTTTATATGTATCTATTACTTTGAGAAAGCAAAGCTTTTGATGAAGAGCTTCAATTTCAAAAGGTGGGAATCCCAAGTGGATGGGGTTAAAGTTAGCCAAACCAAAGTAACAAAACCCATGATCAAAAGGTGGTGAGTTTGTGAATTTGAAAAATGGACCACTTCATGCAATATCTACTAATTCACATTATGAATTGAGGCCATGTGATGGAAGAATCACCCTGCACCTAATTGAAAGGTTCTGCCCAAATTTTGTGAAAACAGATGTGCCATCAAGTTAAGAAGATGCACAGTGGAGTTCAAGGCTTGAATTGACAATGGATTCATCCTGATTCACATCTGGTAACATGTCCAGTTGCATTTCATGCAAGGTTTTACAATAACCAATGCCAATACATTGAAGGTGGCATTCTACTAAAAAATTGACAAAGATCACAAGAATGAATGAGTTGTTCATGAGAATTTTGAACCTAAGATTGGTTGCTTAAGGAGGTTTTGAAAGAAAACCAAATGTAGCATGAGCAGGTGATATGCATCAGTTCAGTTTGCTTCAAAAGCTAGTAAGGAAAGTCTGACTGACAGTATGGATTTTGCACAGTTTGTTCAATAATGGGAATTGGTAAAGGATAGGTTTTTACAGTTTTCTCTACTACATACAACAAATGCTATCACTGTTTCCTGGAAGCCAAAAAACAAGAGGCATTGAACAGTATGTACATGTGTGTAACAAATTTGCTTGCAAATTGTCTCTTCACATACTGGAGGAATCCCGACCAAATATGAATTTTTTAGCCCAATCAAACACTACCAACACTCTGGTGCGCCAGCTTACCTGCATGCTTGCATAGACTGAATACCACAGCCACTGTGTACTGTGGCCAATTGAAACCCAATCTCCTGGGATCTCGGCAGCCGCAATTTCTCCTCCGAGTGGTGCAAACTGGCCTAAATGACGGTAAAAGAAGGGATCTAACTGGTGACGATGATCTTCAGGTTTGATGTTTGTGGCGTATTCTTGGGCCAGTTTGTTGAAACAGCAAGCCAAATAAGCACCTTGTTGAGCTGCTACCTGAGCAGTAGCTGGCATAGATTTCAATTGGCTGTCCACCTGCATCCATAGCCAGTCAGAGAATCTCCTTCTGTGACAAGTTCAACTCTCCTAGAACTGTATCATCAGTAACTGCTCTAACTCAAATGTACTGAGAAATGATCAAAACTATGAGATGGGGACAAGATCCAAGCATTTGAAAATCAGCATTGCAAATTTTCCGGGCAAAGATCAACCTCAAGCACTCAATCATTGAGAAGAGAGAGAGAGATCCAAGCTTGTTAGGGACAAGATGCAAACAATTGAAAATCGGGCTTGCAAATTTGCATGTCTAAGTTCAAACCCACAAGCACCCAATCATTGAGAAGAGAGAGAAAGATTGAAGCATTTGAAAATCAGGCTCACAAATTTGCCTATCTAAGATCAATCCACAAGCACCCAATCTTTGAGTAGAGAGAGAAAGATCCAAGCATGTAAGGGACAAGATCCAAGAATTTGGAAATCAGCTTGCAAATTTGTCTGTCTAAGATCAAACCCACAAGCACCCAATCATTGAGAAGACAGAGAAAGATCCAAGCATTTGAAAACCAGGCTCACAAATTTGTGTCTCTAAGATCAACCCCCCAAGCACCCAGCCATTGGGAAGAGAGAGAAAAGTCCAAGTTTGTTAGGGACAAGATCCAAACAATTGAAAATCAGGTTTGCCATTTTTGACTGCTGAAGGAAGAGAAGATCAACCACAGGCACCCAGTCAACGAGAAGAGAGATCCAAGCTTGTTGGTCCTCAAGGAAGCTTGCTAGTACTGCAACAAAAACTACAAAGTGCTGCACGTTGATACTAACCTTACACATTGCCTTTCTGAAGTGCTCAAGGTCAAGTTGCACAGTTGATTGCTTGCCATCCTTCACGGCATTGTCAAGAAGTCCAGTGACACTTTCCATGTGCTGATGTTCAAGGTAGATATCGATTTGAGGATACTCTGGCCTGATTTTTTCTGCAGTCTCAAGAAACTCTTCTGCAGTCAAAAGGCCTGATTTCTCTTTGTCAGCTAGCTCAAAAAGATTTGTAATGTCTTCTGCAATCTTCCTTTGCTCAACTGATGCACAGTCTCCTAGTGCATACACTCCCTCACAGTTATGGACATGAAGCCATGCATCTGTTGCCAGCACCTTACGATCTGCTTGCCCGATTTGTGCCATCAAGTCAGCCACCACTGGACGAGTGGCAATACCTGACAACCCCAAAATGTGGCAACAAACCCCAAAATCAAAATTTCAGGAAAGACTTTACAACCAAGAATCTCAGCAAAGAAGATTTCAATTGGAGAAATCCTTGGAGTCAATTGTAGCAACAGATAACAAAAGATTCAACATTTGTAGCAATTCTTTGATCAGAGAGAGATGGTGTTGCCCGAAGCATGAGGGAGTTCACGCTTTCTTCAAGCACCTTCTTCTTCTTGGAGAAATACTTGGATTTGAGATTGTAGGAACAGATACAAAGAAGATTCAAGATTCAAGAGATTGTAGCAATTCTTTGATGAGAGAGAGATGGTGTTCTCTGAAGCATGAGGGAGCTCATGCTTTCTTCAAGCATCTTTGAGAGATGGTATTTTAAGAAGCAAAGGGATTTCATGCTCTCTTCAAACACCACCTTCTTGGAGAAATCCTTGGATGAGGAAGTTCATACTTTCTTCAAGCACCTTCAAGAGATTGGTGTTTTAATAAGCACAAGGGAGAGTTCATGCTTTTATTGAAGCACCTTCAAGAGATGGTGTTTTAAGAAGCAAATGGATTCCATGCTTTCTTCAAGCGCCTTCGAGAGATGGTGTTTCTAGAAGTCTGAGGGATTCCGTGCTTTCTTCAAGCACCTCCTCCTCCTCCTTCCCCTTAGTCTTTCTTCCATCCAGAAAACAAAGATGACTACATACCTGTGGACCAGACAACCATGCCGTATGGTAGCTGCACAAGCTCTCCTGTCTTCTTTAACTTCAAGCACACATTCTCGTCTGTGATTTCGGAAACTCGCCATCCTATCTTCACATCCACTCCGTCTCGAGAGAATTTCTTCTCAGCATATTCACTGATGCGCCGATCGAAGCTGTTGAGAATGTGGTCTCCGGATTGCACAACAGTTATGGTTACATCTTGCTTAAGATGTGGGTAGAGACGACAAAGATCATCGTGGATGAGATCATGAAGCTCCGCTGCGTACTCCACTCCCGTAGGTCCTCCTCCCACCACGACAAAGTGTAGCAATTTGCTCCTAGATTATTGCATTAAGATCAGCTTCGAGAGTGGAAGATGCGAGAAAGAAACCGCGACACTATAAGTCTTTGCTGAAATGATTCTAGAACTGATCTCAAGAATGATCAGAGATTTGCGAAAGGGTAGCTTGCTTGCATGTTGCAGCAGCGATCGATCCTCGACTGCAAGCTCCCTGATCATCAGCTTGCAACGATCATGACTAGCAGGATTTCTTTTTCCCAATTTTGTCGAGTAGGTGAAGTGTGACGATCATCCAGAAGAGGAATGAGCCAAATTTGGCTAGAGGTCAGACACGAGGAACGTAGAATTGTTTTAGATCCTGCTTTGTTCTGTCGACCTCCATTTTTTTCTCTCAAAATGGCGACTTTTGTGCAATTATTTTCCAAAAACTCCATTTGTAGTTCGGGGATTTGTTTTGTCGCCGCAGTGCGAAATTTCGAGAAAAGAAAAAAACAAAAACACTGAGATTCCTGAGACGTATTTTGATTGCGTACCTATCTTCTGAAGAGAAGTTAGGAAGGCTTGCAGTCTCGAAGCGTTCCACCACGCTTTCGCGAATCTTTTCGGCGTCTTCAATCTCTTTGAGGAAATGGCAGTACTCCTGAACGCCTTTGGTGCCGAAAGTGTTGTTCGTGGCGCCCACCGCCACCACCAGGAGGTCGTAATCGAGCGTGAATTCCACATCCTTGCCTTGCCATTTTTTCTCGGAGACGTCGTTGCAAAGTATTTGCTTGGATTTAGCATCGATTCTTACGCATTCCGATTGGTAAAACTCGATGTTTCTCTTGCGGATGATCCTTCGAATCGGCTCCCTGACGCTTCTCGCTTCTACTACACCTGATGCCACGCTTGGGAGCAAGGGAGTGAAGACAAAACAATTGCGAGGAGCTACCACAATCACATCATACAGCGAGGAGTCCAGGTTCTTCAGAAAACTAGTCCCCGCCCATCCCGTGCCCAGAACCACAACCTTCTTCTTGCGGCCAGGGCCTGTACCAACACTAGATCTCACCACTTCCTCGACTTCACCAGAAGCTGCTGCTGCTGGCCTTGATGTCCCTTGTTCCTCCCGTTGCCCTGCATCAGCGAGCACGACAAACAAACCCGCGCCTCCAAGAAATCCCGTAGCGGCAACGGCTGCAAGCAAGTAGGAAACTCTCTCGTTTCCGCACCACAACATTCCGTGCATCATGAATCTCGGGAGCTGAGTCCAGTGGGCCTGTCCTCGTGACGCTGCATGAGTACTTCTCGAGACAGCAAGTTCCGCCAACCCCCGAATCTCGTCCCGGCCTGCACGCGCTGGCACGTTGGGGGCGCGATGCAGATGATCATATAACCTTCGCACACTAAAGTTCCGTTGCTGCCGCCATGAACTTCCAGCGGCTCCAAACCAGTTCTTTAGACACGTCCTAGAGCTCTCAAGATCACGACTTGAAGCTACGAAGTTAAAGCCCCTAAACCCCTCGTGCTGCTGCCGTTGCTGCAAGCAGAACCTTAACGCATTCCGCAAAACCGACCTCATCATCGCCATTGATCGAGATCCTACTTCGTTTTGGCGCTTTCTTCACGAAATTCGCCGCATAACTGCAACAACAAAAAGCCCTCGTCCATCCCCAAGTACTACGACTTCTCGTAAACTCCTCACGCCCTCACCAAAACAGCAACTAAATCCGCCTGTCCCATTTCTCATAGCACCCGCGCGCGGCCCATGACTTTCTTCAATGCTCCAGCGCCTTCATCTCTCCGCTGCAACAACAAGAACAACCCTTACCACCAAACCATCATCAAGCTTAATCTCAGCTTAATCTCTCTCCCCTGCTGCAACAAAGGTACTCATAATAGAACAAGTGATCAGATCATCAAGATTAATAATCTCTCCTCCACTGCAACAAGCGTATCCCACATAGGGTCCAAGCATGGTAAAGTATGCTAATCTCCAATAGTTTCAGTCTAAGCAAAAGTACAGAAAGAAAGTAGCGTTTTCATCAATGTCATCACGAAGCTTAATCTCCTCTCCACTTTACTGCAACAAACTCAATACAACAATATTCATGAATCAAGCCTGATCTTTCAGAGTCTCCACTTCAACAAAACAAACCCATACAACAAAACAAAATGGTCATCAAAAAGATTATGAAAAAGATTGATCTCCGCTGTCGCTGCTGCGACAACAACCCATTACGAAAATCATCAGAATCTTCAGAAAATTTATGTCGATTTTTCGCTCGCGGAATAATCCTTGCGCAGGTTTTGGCTCTCCAATTTGCAAATTTTCCCGGCAGCTGGCAGCGAGGAATAGTGGCTGCGCCTCAATGATTTTTCGTTCTCTGCAGTCGACCAATCCAAGTGTGCCACATTGCATTCAGCAATTCCATCCTTTCTGCTCAGATCCCCAAAACTCACCAGCTCATCCTATCAATTGATGAGCTTTTATTACTGGACTCCGTTTATTATGGAAGAACTCTATTTAATTCAGGTAGGACAAAAGGTTTCATTTCCTCTATGGTTTGGATGAGAGAGCTGCTGTATGAGGTACTTCTTTTTTTTAAACTTTACTCTTTATATTAATTTAAGAGTGTCTAAAGCACCTTGGCTGATGGAGAAGCATTTTCAAGCAGATTCTGTCACACCTAATGGGAGATCCCTACCCATTCCTTTGCTAATTCTTTTATGAAAACTGTAGGGGTTTCAAAACACTTGGATTATAAGACTAAAACAAAATTCAAAACTACATCAAATGCAAATTCAGCATGACAGCCAATGGAAACAATGTAACATGGCTAAGGTTTAAGATTTAGGGTTTCATGCAAATTGAATTTGATAAGAAAAACAGACTAGAGAGTAAGGTAGGCTTCTAGCTATCACCCCCACAAATTGGTTCCAAATTGAAGTCAAAATTGGACCCCAAACATTATACAGATGCAAAGTCTCTTTCCCCTCAAAGAAGAGCCCACAAAAACCCACTTTGCCAATGTCAACCACTTTGACAAAGATCTTCAATTCAAGATCTACTCCAAAGTTGTTGTACTGCTACAAAACTCAAAATCTGAGCAAATAACATAGAGTGAAACCCTGAGCCCTAAACCCACTACACCAGTGCTGATGGTGTTGTTTGTCATGTCTAAAGTGGCCAAAAAGGATTTGGATTCATAGGATTCCTTAATTACAGATAACAAGTTTCACTAATTACAAACAACTCCATGTTGCCAATGCCAACAAGGCAATCAAGATCTTCAATTCAAGATCTCTATGACAAGTTGTAGTCCAACAACTTGTACACTCAGCAATAAACATTATCACCCATTACATCAGTTGAATGGTGTAGTTGCCTCAAGTGGTCAAAGGATTTGCACCACTCTTCTCCATCTTCTTCATCCCCCTTGAACTGTTGTAGGTGTGTTTTCATTTGGATTCAACCCCGCAATTCAGGCCCCATATATGGGATGCAAGAATCACAAATCCTCATGGAATTTGTTGCTGGCTCTCCACAGGTTTCACAGAGAAACTCATCATTGTCATCAAATTGCTCCATATCTAGATTTTGAAGAAACTGAAATCCAATTGAGTGGCGAAAGAAAGCTGGAGCTGTGGTGAAGGACATTGTATCTTCTTCATCATCATCTTCATCTTCATCTTCAGCTATTTGCTCAACACAGCTCCAGCTTTCAACTACTGTACCTGTCTTCCTTTTCTCTTTCTCTGCCACCATCTTTTGTTGTGTTTCTTTTGTTGAAGGAAGAATTGCAGCAACCTGAGCAGCAGAGGGTACATCATCACCTGTCTCATTAGTACACTCAAGGTTGATGTGTCCGGACATGCCTGCACATTTAGGGCAGAGTGATGACAGTGGTTTGCTTGAGAGGGCATCAGATAATTGTTGTTGGAGAATTGCAACCTCTGTTCCATGCTGCTTCTCTAGCTTCTTAATTTCATGCCTCATGCCTTCAGCATCTTCCTCAGCCACAGCTGCCGCATTCTGCATACACCCATAAACACATCTATTTTTTTCAGAAGAACACATGCACCAAAATTTGAGAATGCAACGGCATCCATGATTTTGCAATTTTGATCAGTTCTGCAGATGAGAACCATGGAAGCAACATCCTGGTTTTGTCTGATCAAACAGGGATTGAGTAGAGGTTGTTTTACTTTAGCAATGCTAGTTGCCTCCTCTGCCTCTTTCAAGCGAACAAGAAGCTCTCCAGCAGCTTGGACAGCATCTGCTGTGTCTTGCAGCTGTGTGTGGAGTGCCTGAATTTCCTCCCTTGCAATTTTCTTCTCACGATCAAGCTCAATCTTCATAGCCACTATTTGTGAGGATTGGATATCAAACCATTGGGCCTCCGTTGCATTCATATCAGACCTCCTTGCCACCGTCTTCATGTCTGAGACACCATCACGAATCTCCCGAACCTTTGCCAGCAACAGAGTATACTTCTCTTGCAATTCAGCATACTGGTTGAGAAGGCGAGCATGTCCCTCCATAGCCAACTGGAGAGCATCATGAATCTCTCGTGTACACCTCTTTTCACGTTCAAGCTCCTTCTTCCATTTCTCTGCCAGCTGCTTGTGATTACGAGATTCTTCCCTGAGCTCCTGCACAATAACGATCCATTCACTTTCTCGCTGATCCCACTCTTTCCGTTCCTCTTCCAAGCGCTTGTCAGCAGTTGCTTCTGGCTGACCTTGAGGGCTGCCAGAAGAGGAAGCTGAATCCTGCAAGGGAGAACCCTCAGGCAACCCAGACACAGACGCGAGCAGCTTACTATTTACAGGACTTGGAGGCAACATGTTCTTCTCAGGGGTGACTGACAGACAGCACTGCTGTTTAGTGGGCACCCGTGGTGCTGTTCCTGTCTCAAGGTAGAGCTGCAGCTGGCTCCTCAATTCAGTAATCTCCTGTTGAAGAGCTTCTCTCTCCCCAAGGTCACAGAAGGTTTTGTACTTTTGAAGCTCCTCTTCCAATGACTGCTGTTTCATCTTTGCCGCTGTATTGACATCCAGGCACTCATTGAATTTCTCCTGCTGCAGCATCTGCCAAGAGTAGTAAAGGTGAATTCTAAGCTCAGATCTGCACACTTTGGATTACATCTGAACACAAAACCCCACTTCTGAGGCATTTTGTGATGTAGAGATCTCTTTTGTACCTCAAATTCAAGCGGTAAGGCAGACAATTCATTAGCATGAAACTCATGTGCTCCACCAGGGAGGACACCCTCCAGTTGTTTCTCCATCTGTGCAATTTTCTCCTCCTGCCTTTGGTGTATGACAGCATTAGACTCCTGCTCACTTTTGTATTGCTGCACCTGTCCATCAGAAAAATTGGTTTCACCAATCACACCTTTCTCACAGAACACTGGTGTGTGCTTTGTTTATTGTTGCCAGGTACCAGCCATCCATGATTTGAATCAAAATAAAAGTCTCAGCATCAGAGAGGGTTTAAACAGGATTGAGAACTATTGGAAGACTCCTACCAGGCAGTGCAGTTCTTCAATTTCTGCTGCTTGCAGGCTTATGATTTCCTTTGCAGCTTGCTCTCTCCTCAAAGCATCTGCCAAGGCAGCTGCCTCAGCCACCTACAAAAACAAAAAAATTCATTTTTTGACACCAACATCTAGCGATTTTTAACAAAACCAGTGTCACCTTGCTGACAATCTTGAGAGTTGCAATGCAGAATTGATTATGTATCTTCAAAAGTGGGAAAAACTACAATGTCCAGTAGTGTACCTCGGAGCTGTGTGCAGGGGTTTTTGGGGTGACTGATGAGTTTTGGTTGAGCTCCTCTTCTAGAATCAGTTGCCATAGTGACGGCCCATCTCTTGCATCCGGTGAATTAAGATCTGGAGGTGACAATCCCTCCACTCCTGTTTCTGGAATTTCAAGGTCCTTCCCTTCATTTGCATCGTAACTAGAAGGACCATGCAATGTTTCACACTTCATTGAGCCTTGTGTTTTGCCAGCATTTTGAAAAGAGGATTGAACTCCACCAGACCTGCAATGCATATGAGACAAAAATTCAGCAACTTCAAGCCAGTTGTAAGATAAGGTTTCCATCAGAGAAGACAAAAGATTCACTACAATATATTGTTTGTAAACCAAGATAACAAAAATGATACCTCTGCACTGATCTTCTTTGCTGTGTGGCCAGGATCTCAAGACCGTGTGCAAGGCTTGCAGCAAGCTCATCTCTTGAAGATGAAAAAGCTTTGCTGCTACGGATTGAGTAGCTGAGAGGCAACTTTCCACTGATTGAAAACACACCCGAAGCCATATTTGCCTTTGAGGAGAAATTGCTGTCATTCACAACAGGCGAAAGGATTGATGTGCGCAACTCTGGCGGTGTGATCATATGCAGTTCTGAATGGCTAGTAACTAAATCTGCTGATGGTAAACCAGATTTTAGATTTTCTTCCTGAGCTTTGTGTTGTCCAATGGAGTTGGAATCTAGTCCTGTTTCATTCATCTTAGTCACAACAGTTTGAAGAAGTTCCCCTATTTCCTCATTCCTCATGGCTTGGTGATGATGATGATGATCACTGTGAGAAGATGGAGAGAACGACAACTTCATCTCAATTGTTGATGGCTGGTAGTCATCATCATCATTTTTGGGAGTAGACTGAGCTGAAGGCTCGTCCCCTTCATCATCATCATCATCATCATCATCACCCTGATCAATCTCCATCTTCTCATCAAAAGGCTCTGCATCAACCAGTGATCGTGTCATCGGTTGGCCCAGACTTAGCCTGAGAATATTATAACTGCGGCGTGCAGACCATCCATTGGAGAACCCTGTAGTAGTAGTAGTCCCATTTTCCTGAAGATTGTTGCTATTCATTTTCATCTTCATCAATTCCTCCTGCATATGTATATTTCCTCAATCATTAGCATTTCTCCTCGACAACAAGTTGATCATCAGCATCTCTACATTTGCAAATGCTCAACGATGTCTGAAGGATCATGACAAGTAACTATGATGCAAACAAGGAAAAGCAGAAAGGTACCACATGTGTTGCTCATCATAATGCTAGCAACAGAGACCAGGGTTGCTAGACATCTAACAGATAAAGCAGACATCATTGCACCTTGAGCTGGCGAATCTGTTCACGAAGAAGCTTCACATCATTGGCAGTTTCTTCATTCACAACTGCCTTGTTTTGCATGGCCTTTGCCCTTTGAGCAAATCGAAGAGTACTGAGTGTCTCATTTCTGCAACTGCAATTTTTCCATTTCTCAAATGGTCAAGGAATAGTCAACCCTAATATGCTCCTATTCCTCATCTGTGATTCAGAGAAGATTAGAGCAAAACCAGTTAGTTTAGTGAAGTCTTGATGAGTGAAACTTAATTAGCACAGGCTGTGTGGCAGAAAACTAACCTGCTGGCAGGAGAGATGGCACAAATCATGGCAAGCTTTGCATTACCACCTAAGGACTCTTGAAGCAGGAAAGTGAGGCGGGAATCTCGATAGGGGATATGCCGTTGTTTCCCTGTCTGCGCAACTTCTGCTAATATGTTAATCACATTCCTGCACAAAAAAATAAAGAGAAACTGTCTCAGGTTTTTCTGTCTTGCTGACTCTTAAAATGATCAGTGAGGTTTAATGATGAGCATATTTTGCATACTCAGGGTTCTAGGGTAAAGAAACAAAGCTGCTCACCCAAGTTGGGAAAGGGATTTGTTGATGTTTCCAGCTTCCTTGAGTCTCTCACCAGCAGCACCCGTCCGTTTCTGTCGCTCTGATCCTGCTAGATCCACCAAGTTCATACGGCTGCTCCTCACGCTGGTCACACCCTCTGCAACACTCTATGGAAGAAGAGAAACACACACACACACAATGAATAATTCCATGTCTTCAAGAAACCAATCAGGTAAAGAAAGATCTAGAAGGCCCTTTCATATAAAACCTGCAACATGGACTGGCTAGTGCACCACACCTTAGAGTGGGACTCAATAACAAAAGTGAGTACGCTGTGAGAACGAGAGCTCTCATTGTTCATTGATGTTGAGCCAATAGTTCTGTTTGCAAGTCCCTGCCAAAAAAAAATCATTAAACAGATGTGAACAATGCCACAAAAGCTAGTAGCAATCATTGAAAATAAGAACAAGTTGTGCTCTTGAGCAACTGATTTGAGGTCCATCAATCAACAAAGCATTTCTTGCAAAGGTGTAAGTAATTGTTGTGGTCCCAGTATAAGAAATTTTTTGGGGGTTTTAGAAATGCCTCTCTCACCCTCACAAGAAGGTGAGCAACATCTCCCATGCTAGAAACGTATTCTTCAGTCAAGCTTTCAACATAAACACCTGTCTTTGTGTCCTCTCGAATCTGCAAAATTGACACAAGAACACAATTCGTATTTTATCTGTACTGTTGTTGATCTCCATTATGACAGTAGTAAGACTCACAAAGGATTCATGAAGGACTGTGAAACAAGAACCACTGTTTTGATGATTCCAACAACAGGATTGTGACGCAGGGGATGTATGGGAGCCATGGGGACTGTGTACCATGAGGTTCTTCAAAGATGGCTCAAGCAAGTCTGTGATCTGTTCATTGTAGATCTGCGAAGCACATAAAACAATGGGCAGTTAAAGACCAAAAAACTTCAGAAACTATAGTGAGTGGGGTGGCAGTTTAAATATTGGGGTTTCACACTTCTGCATTTCACTTGTTTCCTAGACAGGCCTGGGGACGAAGTAGTAGAGAATGTGCACCTCAAGAAAGGAGCAACGACATTGGTACCGTAGATGCTTGTCTACATTGTCCCTCTCTTCCTGTTAGAGTTTCCAATGTAAACATACATCAGGAATAAGCAGTGTGTGTCAAATCTCCATTATGCCATTTTGCAAAAGGGATTTTCAAAAAGAAGGGGATTTTCTCCCTTGCCTGTTGGATACGAGAAAATAGCTGCTCAAAGATGCGGGGGGTGATGCCACGATCCTCAGTTGGCAAATAGTCAGAAGTTGAACCTGGCATAGGACCCCACATTGTGTGTGTTTTTCCACTTCCTGTCTGCCCTTCACACAAGTCCATCAATTCTGATGTCAAAGATTTGTCACAGAAACCACATAGAAACACATTGCAATGATTCTCACCATCCCCAGCTGCCACTGCTGCTTGAACCCCAATATATACATTGAAGAAGAAGAGTGGATGATTGCTGTACTATAATACCTGACCATAAGCAAAGATAGAACTGTTGAAACCTGCCAGACAATTCTCCACCATTGGCAATCCCACCATCTCAAAGACAGCTTGCTACATACCAAAAACAAACACACATACAATGAATCCACGCTTTCTTCAGCTTTATCTTCAGAATTGGTGAACTAATAATTCTGTCTCCTCACTTCCAATTCCAATTGTCCCACTGCTGATCGCCCAGAACAAAACTGCAAGCTCTCTATTTACAACAAGAATTGCAAGGCCTGTGTGTACAAGAATTGCAAGAAAAGGAGATGAGAGTGAGTGAAAGAGAGAGAATGTGAAATGCTTTATCACCTGAGAAGCATCTTCACCGATGACCGCATCGAAGGTGAATTGCTGTTCAGATATCAACACTGAATTGGAGGAGAGTTTTTGCACTACATTTGTGGCTTCCTCTGCCTCTTCCTTGTTGTTCAGCGGACGCATCCTTACTACCACCTGCCATGAAGAATTTGCTGCTTTTGTGAAATCCTGACATGGCAACATCAGCAGCAGACACTGTGCTATGTCCCTACACTTCCACACACAGAGAAGGAGAAGAAGAAGAAAAAGAAGAAGAAGAAGAATCTGCAAAACATCTAAAGACTCTGCACAGGATCTCCAAGAATCTGCACACGATCACAATGTCACGTTCTCCACCTTCACTCCTGTATCAGTAGCTTCTGAAGATTCCATAGCTGTGGAGCTCATCAAAGCTTCGATCCCTCCTCCTCCTGCTGCTTCAATACTGCCCAAATTCAGTTTCCTTTTGGTAGCGGTAGAAGGCAGCAGGTCATGTCCCATACCAAAAGGTTGGATTTGAGGAGGAGGGGCACCGACAACCAAGTCCTGCTGCTCTTGCCTGGCAGGAGAAGGCTTGGGCAGCTGCAGCTTTGGCAGCAATGCTGCAACGGGGCTTGTAAGAGGAGCTCCTCCTGGGCTTTCTTTGTAACTAGTAGTACTAGTAGTCTTTGTTCCTTTCCCCACTGATTTGCAAGCGACCAGTCCATCCAGCACCTGCGATTGCTTCCAAGCAGCACATGAGATCTGTTCCCTTTCTCAAGCCTTCTTTTGTTTTCAACATGAATCTTCTTCGTCCAGAAAATGAAAAAGTCTGAACAAATTGCAGGTGCGGATGAAGACGAAGAAGAAGAGTAGTTCGATCTCTCAAGCTATTTTTATTTTCAACATGGATCTTCTTCGTTGAGAAAATGAAAACTCTGAACAAATTGCAGGCGTGGATGAAGAAGAAGAAGAAGGAGACGGAGACGGAGAACGAGAGTTTCATTTCTCGAGCTTTTTGTTGAGTTCAACATGGATCTCCTTCGTTCAGAAAAGAAAAACTCTGAAGAAATTGCAGGTGTGGATGAAGACGAAGAAGAAGAAGAATGCAAAGTTGTTTTGCGACAAGCGGCACTGATATTGTCCCTTTTTCGCCACCTTAGAAGATGAAGCATGTATCAGAGACAACAAGTCTGCTTGAACTTTCCTCCGCAAAAAGCTTGACAATCTCAGAGATTTCAGAGAGAAAGGATTTTTGATAAGCGAGGAGATCCTTACATTGTTAGGAGCATCGGGAGGAACATTCTCATTCAGTTGTCGAAGTTTGCGAGTAGTAGGAGTTTTGCCCACATGAAGAATAGGTGACGACTTGTGTCGCCATGGACGCAACCCAAAAGGATCTCTCTCCCACTGCAGCTGCTGCTGAGAAGAGAAATCCACCCCACGGTTGTTCACCCGAGTCCGACCCACTCCGCCCTTCACCATGATTTGCAACGTAGTCCCTACCTCGAGACTTCAACCTTTCAGGTTCTTCCACGAGAAAAACAGAAGAAGAAGCGTCTTCAAACCCCAGCTTCTTCAAGCCCCAAGTGTAGCGAGATCTAATCCAGCACAACAACTCCGGCAAACCCCAATACAACTGCCGGATCTGATTCTTCAAAATCCATTACGAGACTTTCTTCTGGACCCAGAACTCTTCGTCCAGCCCCAAATCCCGTAGATTTTCTTTCAGCAGCGGTTTCTCAGCAGCTCCTCCAGCTAGTACTCAGACTGAAGTTGGAGAGTTTTGTACTGATTCTATGCTCATGCACTTTCGTGATCCCTTCACATCAGAAACGAATCTCCGACCTCTGCTTTGCTATCCCCCCCCCCCCACTTGTTCTGCTTGCTCGAAGTCAATCAAGCAACTCGTGCAACTAAACAAAAAAGCTCACAACTTTATAACGATCTGACAAAACAAGACTCAGAACTTCGGGGATCCGACCAAACAAAACTCACAGCTTTGACAATCCCTCATGCAAAAAAAAACGCAAAAAGCTGTCATTTGTTAGAGGAATCAATCCTCTGCCGCTGCTGTCGGAGTGTGTCCCCGCGATCGTAAGGAGGCCGTTGCGCGACGGATTCAAACAGTTTGAAATAGCGGAAATCGACAAAGTGCGCGGCGGCGGGGGGGACGGGGTCTGGGCCCTCCTCCTCCTCCTCCTCGTCGCCCACCCTTCCTCTCGCGGAGCCCACTGGTCCTTACTAAGGACTTCGGAGTCCCATGTGTGGTTGAGCGGTCCTTAATAAGGACCGAGAGAGAGAGAATACCGTGTGGCATTCGAGGTTTCAGGTTTGACTTGTCATCCTTGAGTGGTCCTTATTAAGGACCGAATAGTCTGTGATGAGCCAGAGTATGAGAGTGGGTATCATCATGTTCTGAAATTGTACCCAGGTCTTTGTCGAGCTTTTGACCTTGTATTCTTTGTATTCTTTAATATTAAATTAGAAAAGATTTTTGGGTATTCTTTCAAATTTTTTTATTTTGTTCTTTTCATCGAGTAACTTGGAATGGTTTTGGAACATGTGCAATGCTTTTGAAGATTAAAGCAACAACAGAATAATGAAGAGGAATTCTGAGGTTGTATGGCTCTCCTAGCTCATAGATAGTGTTTCCATTGCACATCATTTTTTTGGGTGGGTCAAACCGACCTTGCGGTCATTTCTCAATTGGAATCATCACCTGAAAACAATGATGAGAAAAAAAAGATCTTGTAGTTGTGCAACTTTGCAACAAGGTGATCTAACAAGCTTTATGCCACTAATCAAGTGGGACATGGCATTGCTGCAATTGCATACATATTCAACTACAACTAACCAACTTTTTGACAATTTTGTTATGTAAAGGCAATTTACAAGTCTATGATGAAAATGCTCTTACTTGAAAGAAGAATAAAAAGAGTAATGGAATGTTTTGAATGAAACCACAAAACATTGAATTGAACATTGAACCCAATCAAAGAAAATGCATCATTGTAAATCAAAGAGTAAAAATTTGACAAAAATAATTGAAATATATGAAATGAACCTACAAAAGGATTTTCACTTAATTGATACATGGTGCACAATGTAGTTTCCCTTTAGTCGCATTTTGTTGATCGAATATCATCTAACAACATAACTATGGGGGGAATACATTTGGAAGACCAATAAAGTAGAAATATCATTTAGGATTTTATTGAGTGTTAAGTGGATATCATTATTTTTTTAGATCAATTCAAGTCAATTCTTTAAGAGAATTAAAATAAAAAACCAAAAAAATATTTGAAAACCTTTTTTACCTTTGAATTTTTCTTATTAAAAAGGTTCTCATCATTACCATAATAGTAAATAATTATTGGTCAAGAAGATGAAGGAATGATAAATGCATATTGCATTATTTCATCATTTTTTCCAATTGATTGATATTGGTGGCAATCATCACCAATGGATACATGGGAAAAGACCACCAATATATGTATTATGGGTGAGTTGAGAAAAGTGATTGTTAAATAAACATATTAATTAATGAAAGCAAAATGTAAATATAAATGTTATAAAAAATAGAAAAATGTTATCCTAAAAAAATAGTAAATTAGGTTCAATTCCCATAGTTTTGTACTTAAAAAGTGATTTCACATGATAATGTTTTTCCAAACAAGGTAAAGTTCAATTTAACAGACAATTTTGGTATGTGTAACTTTTTTGGGAATGTTTTCAATTTTTATATGTAAAGAAGATTTTTTCCTACTCATATTCAATTTCATATGTTTGAAACTCATTGATCTATATAAGTGGATGGTATTGCCAAAAGTTGGATGAAAAAAATTAAAGTTTTCATAATGACATGTGTAAAATTTGGTTAAGCCTAGGAAAACACTTTGTCCTTAGTGCATTAAACTCCCATTATTGTGACTAGAACCTACAACCTACAAATGGTAAACCAAACTATTACCAAATTGTTAGGGTTAATTTGTAACATGAGAATCTTAGTAGATGTGATAGATTATGTAGTCACTTTTATAGTACTATAAAATAGTGTAGTAAAGTCTAGTTATTTTATGTTATTGGGCAAAACTTGGTTTTAAAATGTCTTTTTTTTTCATGATTAGGGAAACAACTTGTGATAATTTAGGAAAAAATTATAGTAAAGGTGAAAGCACACTAGGGTGTCAGAATTTCAGCAGACTAGAATCCCTTTTCAAAGTCCTATTTTCATGTAATTGAAAACTAGTTTAAAATATGAATATTTAGATGATATTCAAAATATATATTTTTTCCATTTCCAATTTCAAATCATGATGCTATAAAACATATTTAAAAAATCTCAATTTTTTAAAAATTATTAAATTTTTTTAATTAATTTTTTTTAAGTCCATAAAAAAAATTAAAGATCACATTCCATTCATTTAATGGATCTTTAGTTTTTAAACCATAATTTATCCAATAACCCAAATTTTCAAACACATAAAATTAACACATTGTAAGATAAAAGTCCATATCCATGAATTTTGTAGGTGTGATAAAAAATGTGGGAAAATTTCAAAAGTCCATTACTTATTGGCTATTCATGATTTTGATTTGATTTTTTCATTTTTGAAACGTTGATTATGATAGCTTTAGATAAGTGAGTCCTTTTTTTTATTATTTCAATGGATATTATTATTTTTATTTTCTTGTACCTAAGGGATACAAGAAAAATTGCCACTATGACATCCATATAAGGTCATTATAATGTGCAAACACCCGTAACCAAACATTTGGGTAATCATACTAAGTAATTGGAAATATTAACTATGTGTTTTGATTTCTAATAAGGAATTATAAATGATGAACACATTTAATGTTTATGGTAGAGCCAAAATTATTTTTTGTATTGGCATAATTGTACTATTTGAAAAATTAGTAACGTTGCTTATTATAGATATCATAATAAATACTACAATAAATATTGAAAAGCCACATGTATTGAATTTTAAAACATGTACCTTGAAACAAAAGGATGTTGTACCAATGGTGTCATTGGAAAACACAATCTATCCAAAAATGTATTATCCTACCATATGCCAAGTGACATACAAGTCAAAAAAATGCCTATCAACAATAAAGTTTTAAAGTTATAGTTAGCAAATTGGATTTAAAATGAAAACCAACAACTAACTAAACTAAGTTTGGGAACAATAGATCAACCTTAATGTGTGAAAATGAACATTCATTTGAATTTGTAACAAACATGTGTTTTCAAAGTGTTGTTGACAAAATTCAAAGACATATACACTTAGATGTATAAGGACTTGAAAGGAATCCCTCTAGAATTAACACAACACAATTTGATTGATTTGCATACTACAATATTGCTAGTTCACCAAACCTAATATTGAATGAACCCAAATTATGTTACAATGATGAAATAAGATATTAATAAGTTATTGGTTGCAAGTTTAATACAACCTATAGAAGAAAAAAAATAGTTATCACCAATAATAGTGGTTCAAAAAAAAGATGGGAAATTTTACATTTGTGTGGATTTCCATAAGCTAAATGCAACCACAAAGAAAGACCCATACTAACTATTGTTCATTGACAAGGTTTTCAACATTAGAACAAGTCACAAGGCTTACTCATTTCTAAATAGGTACTTTGGGTATTAACCATCCATAGCTCCAAAGGATAACTACAAAATTACTTTTGTAATTGATGGGGGAACAATCATATTATACACAATGTTTTTTAGTGTGAAGAATGGATTGCCAACATACTAATGGGTAGTCAACAAAACATTCATGGAATATTATGACCAATTCATGAAAAACTTTTTACATGATTTTATGGTGCACAATGATTTAAACATTCACTTGCCCAAATTGAAATTATGCTTCCAAAAGTGTAGGAAGTATGTTATTAACTTAGATCCTTATAAATGTGCATTCACAATCTTTTGAGGAATGATTTTGGGATTTGTAGTTTTTAAGTAAGGGTAATTACTTAATTCTAATAAGATAGATGTAATTGTGAACATGTTAGTTCCAATAAACATGTAGCAAACATGAATGTTTAACAACATGCCACAATTCTATATGCGTTTCCTTCAAATAATTATGTTCAAAATGGCATTTATAACCAAAGTAATGAGGAAGATATAATCATTCCTATGGACTTTGGAATGTCAATAGGCATGGGATACAATCAAGAAATGGTAAATTGAAGCATTGATATTGATTTCACGCAATTGATAAATAAAATTCCTTATGCACATAAATGCTTTTTAATTGGTAGTAGGGGCAATGTTGGCACAAAACTTAACATGTAAGCATGACTAGCCTATAGTGTATGCATTTTGATTGTTGAACAAAGTTAAATGAAATTATACCACCACAAAAAATTACAAATTAAAAAATTAGCACTAGTTTTTCCTTTCCACAACTTAAAACACTACTTATTAAGTAACAAGTTTGTTTTTTATGTAGACCACATGGTGTTAATTTACTTAATGAACAAGACACAAATGTCCAAATAGATAATAAGATGGTTGTTATAATTTCTAGAGTACAATATTATTGTAGCCTACAAATTAGGAAGGACCCGTCACCCATGTAGTGGTTGATGCATTATAAATAATACCTAATACACATGAACTAGTAGGTGTTCTAGACTAGACAATAGATGTTACATTATTTGTAGTATAGCATGTATGGATTGAGGATGTACAAGATTATTTGCACATAGGACAATTTTTAAAGAACTTTATGGGAGCACAAAAGTTTTAAAATGTTAAGAAAGCAAAACCTTTCACGATTTGAAATGAAATATTTTCAAAGGACAAGACAACAAGTTATGAGAATGTTTTGTAATAGAAAAGACACTTGTAATATTTAGGAGTTACATGAAGGGGTAGTACGTGATCATTTTATTACAAAAAATAACAAAAAAAACTTTACATGTAGGATAATGATGGACTACATTATTTTAAAAAGTAATGGAATATTGTAAAAATTATGACCTAACTTGTCAAAATGTAGGTCGATTGAAGATCATAAATTTAAAAAAGTTAGTGATAACACTATTAAAAGAGTTGTTTATGAAGTGGGGGTTGGATTTTATGGGACCCATCAAACTAGTTGGTATTTTTTAATAATAGATATGAATTGTTGACAATTGACAATGCCACTAAATGGGATGGAAGCACAAGTGCTTTGAACCAACATTGTAGTTCAATAACAATGAGGTTCATTTAATTACAAGTGTATTTTGGTTAGATTTGGTTGTCCATTAACATTGATTACAAATTAGGGATGTCATCAATAACCTAATTAAACACTTATTGTTAAAACATGTTAGTTCAACAAGTTACTACCCATAGGGAAATGGACAAGTAGAGTTCATTAACACTACTTAACAAAACTTGCGAATGATATTGAACACCTATCAACAAGATTGTTTTCATACACGACTATGTACAAGGTTGCACCATATCAACTAATGTATAGTTTGCACCTACTAATGTTGACAAATTATGTTTTACCATCTTTCAATGGAAGACCATCCACAATGCAAACCCAATACAAACACTAACAAGTTGATTACATGAATTAAAAAAAGTTGTAAAAATACTTGTTGGATACATGAGAAGATGTTGTAGTAACTTAATGGAACATGTACCTATGTTGCAACATCATTCAAAGAAGAATTTTAAATTGCAATTAAATGTGTTTTGGTTTCAAAAAAAAGACAAATATAAACTTAGTAAGTTCAACAAAAGGTGGTATGGGCTACACAAATACAATATTTTTTCATATACAATATTGTATTATTGGTCATTTTGGGTAAGTTTGAACCCAACCTTGTGTTAATTAATGCTAATAAGTTTAAACCATAAAAGTATGTCAATTAAATATTCTTAAAATTAGTTGTCAAATAGGTTAGTTAGCAGTGTGTGGAAATAGGTAGTAATTTAAAACTAAAGCTTGCAATTACACCAATATACTAAAGATTGGAAAACAAAAGTAAAGTCATCTACAAAGGAACAAGTAGATGTGTGTCACAAGTTGGAAAAAATAGGTCGTGAGGAGAAGAAAAGCCTTATGTGCAAATAGGTAAATTATGTGTCACAAGCTGGAATAGTAGCATGTATGAGAGAATGAAATAATAAATGAAGAAAAATGTAGTTGATGTGTCATGACTTGATATGTTAACAAGTAGTGAAAGGACAATGAAATTGAGTTGTCAAAACACGTGAACACTAATGTAACTATTAGTTAATCATTATTAGTTCATGTGTATATAATTAAAGTGCCACTAATTAAATATGCAACTAAGAAAAGTGATTTCCATTTTTATTAACCTTAAAAAACTACCCAACTTTTATGACTCAAGAGTGTTTGCACACTACGGTGACCTTATATCAATGTCACAATGGCAATTTTTTTTGTATTTTTTAGGTACAAGAAAATAAATAAAATAATATCCATTGGAATAATAAAAAAGGGATTCATTTATCTAAAGCTATCATAATCAACCTTTCAAAAATGAAAAAATCAAGTCAAAATTGTGGATCCAATAAGTAATGGACTTTTGAATTTTGCCCACATTTTTTTGTCACACTTACAAAATTCATGGGTATGGATTTTTATTTTATAATGTGTTAATTTCATGTGTACTTTGCGATCTTGAATGAATTATGTTTAAAAAACTAAACATCCATTGAATAAATGGAATGTGATTTTAATTTATTATGTTATGGACTTTTTTAAATTCCAAAATCTGTAATTATTTAAAAAGCTTTTTAAAGCATTTAAAAATAATTATTTAGAAAAAAATTCTTTTGAGATATTTTTTATATGTCTTATAGCATCATGAGTTGAAATTGGAAATGGAAAAAAATGTTATTTTCAATATCATTTAAATATTCATATTTTAAGCCAGTTTTCAACTACATTAGAAAAGGACTTTGAAAAGGGACTTTAATCTATTGAAATTCTAACATGTTAGTATGTTTTCACCCACAAGTGAATAATAATAAAAACTATCTTGAAAATAAATTAACATCCATTTTAATTATCATTTTCTTGGTGCTTTACATACAATGCAAGACATCATGAGTGGAAAAAAACTTTTTCAATTGAATGCATCAAATTGTGCAAAAAATGATGGAAGAGAAAAATAAAATGAAAGAGGAGAAGGAAAAGGAAGAGGGAAAACATGTTTTAGAATATTTGTATGTAGAGCCATGGCAGGTTTGTTCTCCAAGATGTTCACCTCCAACACTAGCAAATTTTTATTCATTAAAAGAAGAGGAAATTGATTTAGATGATGTGTTTAAAAGGCAACAAGATATCACAAATAAAAACCTATGAGACATAGAAAAACTTTTGTATGAGTTGTGTATTGATTACGAGGAGCTTGAAAACAATAACCATAAATATGTATTTTTCAAATTCTAAAGAAAAATAACAAACAATGCAAGAAGAGTTTGAAGAACTAGTGGAGGAATAACATCCTTTTGAAAAAAACTAAGAGCATCAAGCAAAGGTTACATGAGTTTTGCAAAAGGCCTAAACAATATTTATTCCCATAAAAGTTGCAACTTCTAGCGTTGGACCTTAAAAAAAACCATGTACAAAAATGGTGAAGAATGTGTTATTAGAAAAAGAAAATCGTTGTAATTAATTTTGAGGGAAAAAGGGAAAAAATGGGCAAATTATGTAGGGTTATTTAAAGTTGAATGGAAAACATCTAGACATGAATTGTTGGTATAGTTTTGGAACACTTAAAAGGTCAATACAAATGATTAGATTTTTGCACAAGTGAACAACAAGGTTGTATGCATTGATAAAGACATGATTATAGTTACGTTCAAGATTTCAAACAAAGGAGATTGAAAAAACTATCCAGTTGTTTTAAGGAGAAAGTTGAACATGCATTATGTCAAAATTTAAAGGCAAAAACACATATAGGCAAGTAATGGAGTGATTTAAAAGTGATTTATCCATAAAATGTTAAGTTTGTTATTTTTTCACAAATTATTTACCAGAAGGAGAAGGTTAGTTACTTTAATAACATGAACACAAGGTTTTGCATAACAACAAATAAGGAAAGGCAATAGATTGGGCCACTATTGTGTTCAATCACATGAAGAAAAAATTCCAAAGGTTGGAAATTGCATAAACAAAGACAATACCAACAAAGGATGTGTGCACTTAAGCCTCCAACATAGAAATGCTCGTGGAAGGGTGGATTCTAAAAGTGGAACCAAAACATGTGTAAACACTTGAAACATTTAGAGTACAAACAAATAATTAGAAAATGGATTAAATAATGAAATATAGTTGATGAGAACAAAGAAACAAGTCTACATTGAAAATCTATTTCCTTGGCAAGAAAACATGAAAAGAAATGACAAACAAGGACAACACCTATGAGTGCAAGACAATTAAATGAAAAATGGGGAGATTCTAGAATTGATTTTATTGAAAGATGAAAGGTGTAGTAGTACATTTCAATAAGATTAAGTACAACATGTATTAATAAAGTAAAAGGAAAAATCTCTTACACCTTAGTATAAACACATGGGGAATGAATAATGAAAAAGTGATCACCAACACTTTACTAGGATGATTGATTCTTGTTCTCATTGGAAAGGGAACATGGGCTACCAATAAATATGCATGGTTAGGTTTTACCATGAATGGCACAATTCATTTTTAAAGATAAACCTAATGTAAGACATACCCAACATGCACAAGGAATGGCACAAGTGGCCCCTGAGGACAAACTTGAAGGCAAACAAGACCAACCGACACCCATAAAGGCACCAATGACCACTATACAAAAATTTGTAGGCTTGATTAATTAATTAATACCAAGAATGGAACAAGTGGTTATTGAAGACAAACCACCATTAGCAACAAGGTCTTATATGCTTGACGTTTGTTGCATATGAAACTTTTTACTAGCCATTAGGAATTGATTCTATGGAGCCACATTGAATTTTCACACACTAAGTAAATGATAGATTAGAAGAGAGGCAAATCCACATAGGAGGGCTCTAGGTATGTTTCAATATATAGTTGAATAAAAACTAGGAAATGAATATAGTTATCTTAAAATTTTCTAGGTTGAAGCTAGTTAACAAAAATGTAGAGGATGAAAAATAATCATTGTAACAAACACAAATGGAGGTGTAGAAATAACAACAATTGATTTGTTGTTGAATCTTAAGAAAAAAACATTTGAGTTGAAAGTAAAAGACTTAATTGATTAATGGGACATGGCTAAAAACTTGTTCCACAAAAATTTGAAA
>Ga0209208_10002804_pt1 | contig 25058 bp, 17 predicted proteins | sample S1TSphfallax_3_FD_187694 | JGI IMG/M metagenome (GOLD analysis project Ga0209208, IMG submission 187694) | Host-associated microbial communities from peat moss isolated from Minnesota, USA - S1T2_Fd - Sphagnum fallax MG (SPAdes) (version 2) | ecosystem: Host-associated > Plants > Peat moss >...
ATCCTGTCTTTCCTTTTTCCTGAGCGCCTCCACTGCTGTTGCATATATTTTCACTGCTCCTAACTGTACAAGTACTATCATCAATATTGGTGGTAAACTGAGTTTCATCCTGTCTTTCCTTTTTCCTGAGCGCCTCCACTGCTGTTGCATATATTTTCACTGCTCCTAACTGTACAAGTACTATCATCAATATTGGTGGTAAACTGAGTTTCATCCTGTCTTTCCTTTTTCCTGAGCGCCTCCACTGCTGTTGCATATATTTTCACTGCTCCTAACTGTACAAGTACTATCATCAATATTGGTGGTAAACTGAGTTTCATCCTGTCTTTCCTTTTTCCTCAGCGCCTCCACTGCTGTTACATATATTTTCACTGCTCCTAACTGTACAAGTACTATAATTAGTCTTTGACCTGGCAGCATTTCATACTGAGATTTAATAAAATGTCTTTACTTTACGGATACCACTGAAAGAGGGGATAGGGGGTGAAAGGAGGCCCAAAGACAGGGTGAAGACAGGGTTACTTTACTGATAAGTCTAATAACAAACCAGAATTTTGTTTTGGGCCCTTTTCTTCCTTTTGTTTAAAGCTCATAAAATTGCAGTAAAAGCAAGTTCTGTCAAACAAGTAGGTAGGTTGGTAGGTAGGTAGCGAGAGAGAGAGAGAGAGAGAGAAGTCTTTCAGATCTTTGACAGTACAGGGTCCTTCTTCTGGCTGGCAGGCTGCAAGGATTGTAGGTGGGTTGTGGGTGTGTACAACAAATCAGTTGGATCCTCTGTTTAGACACAAAGTTCCCAAGCAAGTTTCAGAGTTCTCTCTCTCATAATCTCATGAATTGAAATCCAGTTTCTGGAATTGGGTTTTTCAAAGAATTTTTGTCAGGGTCTTTTTTGTTTTGGAGAACTTGTAAGAACCCACTAAGAACTTCTTCTCAGACTTTTTTCTTTCTTTCTTTCTCTTCCTTGAAGTAAGTTGGTACTTTAATACGTCTGCGTGATGTTGTGGGTGGTGGTTATTCCTGTCATCTCGGCAGCATCACTGCTCATGCTGGTTAGGAGGAGAAAAAAGAAGAATTTCATTGCATCTTTTGCAGGGAAGCATGTGTTGATCACAGGTGGCTCTAAAGGTATTGGGCTATCGATTTCAAAGAAGTTGCTGCAAGAAGGAGCATTTGTCACTTTAGTGTCTAGAAGCGGCAGCAATCTGGAAGAAGCCAAGACATCTCTTGTCAAGGAGCTTCACTGTGGCTCTGACCAGATTCTCACAAAGGTAAGAAAAACAAACATCTCTCTGCCCCCCTTCCCCCCCCGTTTAGAGCTACTTAGATTCTTCATGTTCAGAAAGCTTTGCAGTAGTTCCTGATTCTCTTGCCAGTCCTGAGCTTGCTTCTTCACAAATTTCTTGAACAGTTCTCACTGCAAATGGGTCTTTATCTTAACAATCAAGCTTGAGCTTGCTTCCAATTGTGTGGCATTTAAGGAAAAAATAGCAGAAGCTGGGGATCTAACAGAAATGTTTCTAAGTTCTATGTAACTCTAATTTGTTAAGATGATTGTCAAGATCTATTGATCCAATTCAATATCTTCGGCAAATTTCTTTCCTGAACAGTTTAGTAGTATATGATGCCTGGGACTTCAGAAACTAACCCAAATGGGGACTTCTTTGTTTATAGTAAAACATAATTTTGGGCTTTTCTACTACAGGTAGCAGATGTTGGAGACTATGCAACCATAGCTCGTGCGATCCGGGAAGCAGTCGCATGGAGGCCGATTGATGTGTTGATCTGCAATGCAGGGCGGGGTCAGTGTGGGTATGTTGAGGACATTCCTTCGCAAGATGTGAATACTCTCGTGCAGACAAATCTGCTGGGTTCTCTTCATGCAGTACATGCAGCACTGCCCTTCTTGAAGCAGCAGAGCAGTTCTAACCATCCTGTTTCGATTGTCATCATGGGCAGTCTTGCATCATTGGTAAACATTGAGCTCATGACCTAATTTTTTAAAAATCCATTTCAGATATGTCCAGAGATTTTTGCATTTGTATGTTGTATACATGTGATGGAAAACAAGCACCATATTGTGAAGTGTTTTTTTGGCAGTGGTCACCAAAGTTCCTGTTGTGTGCGGTTGGGGTGATGGGCAACAGGATTCACTGTTTTTCATAATTATGTGTTATAACAGCTTTGACTGACTGAGCTGCAGGTACCCCTATATGCAAATTCAGTTTACACGAGCACCAAGTATGCTTTGAAAGGTTTGGCAGAATCGCTGAAGTTGGAGCTTATTCCCTTTGGAATACGGGTGACTTTGTTGTGCCCAGGGTTTGTGGACACCCCACTAGCTGATGAAATCAGTAAGTCTCACTGTCTCAAGTAAACCTTGAATGCAACCCAAGTTTGATGTATGCCTTATGAACCCATTGAGACAGAGTCACAATTATGCTTGCTTGTGTGATTTGGGTCGTGTGGATTGTAATATGAAACAGACTCCCTTTGCAAGAGATTGACCACAAATCCAATGTTATCATGTTTTTGAATTGTCTACTTTTTTTTGTTTCCTGCAGCTCCACATTCCAATCCTGAGCTTCTTGAAGGATTTAAACTGGCAGTACAGGTACAAAGTCAGTCAGTAGATGAGGTGGCAGAGATATCAATTGCAGGTATCAAATCAGGCTCCTTCTTGATCACCACCACACCGTTTGTAGGCCCTTTACTGAGAATAGTTTCTCAAGGATTAACTTCTGATGAGTCCTTTGTCAAGAATGTCCTAGAAGCCATTGCTTATTTCCCCCTGAGATTGCTCTTTTTCTGGTCAGGTAAAAGTCTTCAGAAACAACTGGTCGCAATTCATCAAAAGTACAGAACTCTTCAGTGATCTCTCTCTTGCCACCCAGATTCTTCTTCCACCACTTTCATCCCTATATCTTGTTCTTTGGTCAAAAGTTAATGATTTCAGGGAAGGACAAAATTGTAAGTATCTGGAGGTGTGCAAATAGTATCATGCTTACACTGTGCTACTGACACACCACCAAATTCTGGTTCTCTCACGATCAATACCTGTATTTGTCTTCATCAATGCTGAGCTCTTCAACTTATGAGTGTGTACAAATACTAAAGGCCTGTTGCAGCTTATTTGTTGCCATAACAACTTGCACCCAATAGGAATCAAATCCAAGCATCCTTTCTATTGTCAAAGTGGAAAAATGCATAAATTACATCAGTATGCTTCTGCTTGATTCAAGCAGGCATGTGCCATGGAAGTTATCATGGGAATGTAGTTGTGTTTCTTCTGAATAAATTCAGTTTGGACCAATTTATTATATACTTGCATACACCCACTGTTGGGAGTTGATGAAAGTCAGTGGGTAGTAGTCATTGCATCTTGTCAATGCTTTTCATGATGAAGGTGATGGTTTGCTGCTGTGTGAGTGACAGTCATCAAGGTTAGATTTGCAGTTGAGTCTGATCCATTACCTTCAGAGAGTTGTTGTGGAGCAGCCTTTTTTTTTAAGGTTTTTAACACTATTGAATGGGTGGCTCTTATTAAGACAGTTTTGGTGGATCTATGACAATATTGCAAATGCTGAAGTGTGAAACCTTTGGCCAACTAAAACTTGAATAGATCGAAACTTGGCTATGCGCCAAAGAAAATTTTGATTACCAGTTGGCGAGATATCCAACTTTGTAGCATCAAAAGATGACAAGATTTACAAAATGAAAATATAAAATATGGATGCATAGCCTATATACTATGGAGCTATTCTGTGATGCACATCAGTGCCACTAAAATGTCTCATACATGAAATAAGGCCTTGCTCATCACTAGGTGGTTCTTTCAATAAAGGAGTGAGGATAGCTAAAAGCATATGGAGACAAACTCAAACACACATGCATAAACATAACCACACACATAGACACACAAAGACAGAGACACACACACACGCACGCGCACACACACACACACACACACCATCATATGCATAGACAAAGGCTCATTAAAAGACACAAAACAAAGACACATCTAGACATAGGCTCAAACACACAAATAGACATACACTACATAGACATAGACATAGATAGACTCATAAGACAAACTCAACCACACACATATGGATGCATGCTCAAAGACACCCACAAACTTAGAACACATGGACACAAACACACACACATACTTAAACATTCACACACACACAAAACTATAAGATAGCAACTTCATAAGTGAACTTCCTAAGTGAAAAAACCACCCAACTTGGGCCAAAAGATTTCATCCTTGAAACATGGGAGTGGCAACCAATTCCTTAATCCAATGCTTGCCTAGGTTTTCACTTCTTCCAATCATCAAAGCATGCATCACATGGGAAGATATTCAAAGTATAGAAAGTTTGAGAATACATTGAACTAACAACAATGTTTGGGTGCACATTGAGGTGGTTCTTCGCCTTTGATTTCATGAAAGAGAGGGTGAAAAGGGTTGTTTATCCTCTGTTAACCTGAACACTTGTGTTGTTGCAATTTCTATTAGTTTGAAAATCTCAAGGAATGAATGCCTCAAAATGCAAGAAGCTTCCAAAGCGTGTTGAAATCAAGAAAAATGATCAACATGAAATGGAGCTTCCATTGTAGTAGCAACATTGGACTTCATAATGATTACATATATTAGATTGCATACCTAGAGCACTCATGGAGCTTCCACTAATGGATGGACAAATTTTAGCTACTTTTAGAGCTATACTTGTCCTCAAGATTCTCATAGGTTCCAAGTGTTGTTCATTTGACAATAATTTGGGATTGAATTACCATCAAACGAAAATTAAAATTCTTCTTATCATCACATTGAAGCCAATATTGTGGTCCATGACAAATCTCCACCACATCACCCATGAGATGAGATGTTAAAAACCTCAGTTAATTCTTGAGAGAAATTTAGTTGTAGTTACAAGATACACATGCTTCAGTAGATCAGTAATAATTCCAAGCATTGAAGGTGACTCATCCATTTTGGAAACTACACAAAAACCTTAGCCATCATGTCATTCTTTTACAACTAGTTCAACGATTTCCAAGATGTGCACACAGATACACAACACATGTTTGCACACATACAAATTTAAACACACGCGTGGACTCTCATTCACACACACATTTAACACACAAAACACGGACACAAACACACACTTGGACAAACAACTAAAGATTATTTGAACCTATAAATGAAACATTAAAAATGTATAATTAAAAATTGAAACATTTTCCATAAGATTATTATTGAAGATTTCCTAGGTCACAACTTGTACATTCTTGCCAACAATATCTAAACAAGCAATCCAAAATGTGTAGCCTAAAAAATCAAAACACAAATACTCAACATTAAGGGTGTTTAGGCCTAGTGAAGTTGCATTCCATTTTGGATGCACAAGATGCACAATGTTGTGATCACAAACAACCAAGTATTAGAATTCTTTCAAAATGTCAAACGTGTAGTTCATTCTTAGATCTAAGTATTGAAAATATATTGTCCTTGAATTCTTTTGATCATTTCAATGTAATGGGAAACAAAATACATTTTTATTTGTGCACATTTTATTAAAACATGGATTGTTTCCAACATGGGCAACAAACAAGAAAAATAAAATAGTAAGGTTACTAAAAAAATTATAAATTTATATTCATGCAAACATTCTGATTGTAAAAACTTGTAAAAAATTGGACGTGGTGCAACAATATATACTTACAACATGATGGTGGCATTGTCTTTAATTTTTGCTACATAATTAATTAATTGCAACTAACTAAAAATGACCCTTGATTTGTAACTATGAGTGACCTTTGACCTTTCATTGTAAGTAATCGACTTGTGAATTAAAGGTCATTGACACCATGTGGACATGCAATCCAGTGTGCTTTTAATTTGTCTCATAATCAACACCCTCCTTCACATTTGACTACTTAAACATTATAATAATAATGATGATAAGCAATCAATATTACTAGAAATATTTACATCTAACAAAAAAACTAGTTCAGATAACTATTAAAATCTCCAAACACCTAAAATCATTGCTACAACTTATAAACACAAGTAATGGTTGTTATGTACTTAAATGTTGAAACTCCAAATGATTATGCCCACCCATTAGATTTTTCAATATTACATATTTTTCTCTTCCTAAAGATTTAGTGAAGATATATGCTTCTTTTTATATGGTAGGTACATATGATATTTTTATATTTGTTCCCTAAATTTTCTCATGCATGAAATGATGTTGAAATTCAATGTGCTTAGTTTTAATGTGTTGTCATGACCCTAGCTTTGGGCTTGTGACCAAGGCCAGGCCTTGTAGAGGTGTGGGCCAATAGTGAAGCCCGGGAGTCACATTTCATGCTCCCAGGAGTGTGGCAGTGTGTGAGGGAATGAACCCCCACACCCCCAAATAAGCTCCCACTTTGGGAATTGGAGTCTCAATGGATTCTCGAATCTTCAAAGAATAATTACAAGGGTCAAAACCCATTGGATTGAGAAATTACTTATATCATTGGAAATATCTTGAAACGTAAATGTCTAAAATGGGCTCGCATGACCCATTTGGGTTCTTAAAACATAAGGTATGGCCAAAAGAAAGGCCAAGAGTCAAATTGGCAATTTAACTCCTGACCACTAAAAGTTAGGAATCGCCCCAATTTCCTTGTGTATAGGTGGCATGTGAAATACTATTGGAAAGCTCTCAACAAAGGCTATAACTTTGCTTTAAACCTCACTTGAATCGGAGGTCTGCACACAAAGTTATGGCCGTCCAAAGTCGCGAGAGTCCTAATTTTGGGAAAATGACATTTGGGTGCTAGCCCCGTGGCCAAGCAAAAAGAATACTATAAGGGGGAAGGTGGTGGCTTCCCCCAAGTCCGGACCATGGTGAGTCTTGTGAGTCTGTGTTTGCCCGTGGTTCGTCCGTGCACCAAAGTGCTCCAACTACACACTAACCAACTTGTTATTTAATTTGTGCAGGTTCGTGTGAGTAATTAATTTGCTTGTCAATTTTCCTAGTCCCCATCCCAGAGCTCCAACACGCCCCTCTACCTTCGAAATGATGCGAATGAAGGAGCACACCCCAACTCCTTCTCCTTCCGCTATCTTCACCTTTGGATTCACAATTGAATCCATTGAAGAGCTTGGGGGTGTGTCATGTGTAGTACGGGGTTTTTGACCAATTTTAATGCACTTTAATTATCACACAACAACAACATAGGCTTTTCACTCCTAATATTCAATTATAATAATAACGTTCTAATCCAAATAATTTTTTTAGCTGCATCCATGAGTGTTTGATACTCAGCTTTAGTACTAGAAAATGCAACTATTGGTTCAAATGACTGCTCCACAAAATTGGATAGTCGTGAAAGTTGAAAAATAATCTTATGGTCAATCTGCGCTTGTCCAAATCTCATGCCCAATCAACATCTACATAGAAAATCAATTCTTCTCCATTTGTGGGAAAGAAAATCATAAAATTTGTTGTGCTTTTGATATATTTCAAAACTCTCTTGGTTGCTGCCATATGAACCTTTTGAGGTGTCAATATAAACCTGCTCAAACAATTCACTTGAAAAGAAAGATCTTGTTGTGTGATCATATAATAGATCAAGCTACCAATGAGATTATAGTGTGTAAACTCATTTATAGGGTCTAAGTCCATGTCAGTGAATAGTTGAACACCTTCCTCCATTGGAGTGGTGATAGAATGACAATCTATCATTTGGAATCTTTCTATAATTATTTCAGCATATTTATATTGTATCAACATAATTTTGTCATTGAAATACAAAAACTCTACACCTATATAGAGACTAGAAATGCCCAATTTGGACATTTCATACTAATGTTCTAAATTCTTCCTTTATTTTGAATAGTTTGGAGGTATCATTTCCGGTCAACAAGACATCATCTACATATAGAATTATATATTCCCTTTTGGAGAAATATTATAGTAGAGATTATGGTCATAATTATTTCTTTATAAACCATGATGTTGGAAGTAGTTTATATTAGAGTGTCAAGCTCTAGAAGCTTGTTGAAGTTAGCCAAAAACCTTTTTCAATCTACACACTTGATGTTTTCTTCCTTGCACCTCAAACCCTCTGGGTTGTATCATGAAAACAATTGTTTCAAATTGACCATTCAAGAAGGTAGACTACACGTCAAGTTGTTTGATCCTCTAATTGTTTCATGATGCTAAGGTCATCACAATTTACAAATGGTGGCCCACTTGATAGTAGGAGAGTTTGTTTCTTTGAAAACCAATGCCTTTAGTTTGTTTGAAACCTTGAGTCACCGACCTTGTTTTTAACTTTTCAACTTGTCTATTTATAATCAGTTTAGTTTTAAAGACCTATTTGTTAGTAATTTTCCTTTTGCAAGCAAGTAGGTCTTATAATTTTAAAGTTTGATTTTTCATTATTGAGTCATATTCTTGTTGCATGGTTGTTCTCCACTTGGATCAATTATTGCTTTTTCATATGTGATTGGATAGTTTGTGACTTCAAAGGAATAGACATAATCTTTTGAATAAAAGGGTGCATTTCAAATTCATTTAAATGGTGATTGTAGTGGTGGCATATGTGATCGAATTGGTTTAGGATCTTTAGGAACTTCATTAGTTGTAATTATTCCACAAGCTGTTGCAACTTCATCAATTCTAATGGGTTTAAAAATGGTTCATCTTTTGGAAACTCCAAGGATAGAAGAACGATTCTTTTAATTGCAAAATCTATCAACCTTTCTCTTTTAAAATAGGAGCACCATGTGTCACTTCATTGAACACAACATCCTTTGTAATCATTATTTTCTTAATTTGAAGGTTATATATTATGTATGCCTTTGAAACATTATCATAACCCACAAATATTCCATGCAAAGGTCACAAATCATGGGTTCCATCCTCTTCATCCTTTTGTGGTTTGACCTCCTTTGTTGGTGTAGCCTCCATGATTACATCCTCCACTAAGAAACAAAGCTTCATTGTTGGTATGATGTTTATTTCACGCCTTAGTTCCTCCAAGAATAGTTCGATTGACAACTTGTTCAATGTTGACATTTGATTTCCACTTAGTACAACTTGAATGAAACTTTCAAAGGATTTTGCTAGTGCATTAAGTGTGATTCACACACCTTTACTTTGCTTTAGTGGTTTTCCAATGTTGGTTAGTTGAGTGGTGATTTCCTTAATTTGTTTTAGGAAATTAGTGACACGCTCCCCAGGTTCCTACTAGACCCACTTGAGGGTCTAAGTATGTTGAATTGCGGAAAGTTGAAACTTGAGGGCCGCTTTCGACTTCCAGCACTAAAGGGGGTAAGAGGGGCGTGCTAGAAGTCCCGGGATTAGACTAGGAAGAGGGACAATTATGTTGTTACACGGTCCTACATCCAAAACCAACACAAGTTGGTTAGAATTCATTTTGCACCCTTTTGGTGTTGGGACAAGCCATGGGCGACCTTGGACTCACTTGATTCACCACAGCCCGGACTCGGGGGAAGCCACCACCTTCCCCCATATAGTATTCTCCATGTTACTCCGCGGGAGCCAAATCCGAATGGCACTTTTTCCCGAGACTCCCAAGGAGGAGTCCCGAAATTGTCCTAGGTTGGATTCCCGGGACTTTGGAAACTCATATTTCTTGGCTCCGACCTCTGATTGGAGTGAGGTCTGAACCAAAGTTGTAGCTCTCCTCAAGAGATTTTCAATGCCCTATTGCACTCCTTCTGCAGACGTCGGGAAGAGGTCGATTCCCGACTTTTAGTGGTTGGGAGTCAAACTACTAGTTTGACTCCCGACCCTTCTTTCACCCATAACTTGGGCTACAGATGTCCAAATGGATCATGCGAGGCCATTTTGGACATCTACATTTCAAGAACTTTCCATTGATATAAAGAACACCTTGATGCGAGGTGTTTTGACCCCTGCAATCGAGTTCTGAATTTTTGGGAGTCCCAGAGGACTCCAAGTTCCCACTTTTGGGAGTGTGAGTCTCATCCTCACACTTAGCCCAAAGTGGGGTTGCGACATTAGTCTTTTAAGATATTTTTTCCATTTGAATGGATAAGAGTTTGTTGATAAAATAGAGTCTACAAACAACATTGTGAATTTTCAGATAACTTTTGTAAAACCTTCCAACAAATCCATGGATCCTCCATGTCTACAACATAGGGGATTATATCATCTTTGATTGAAGTAATGATGATTGCCAACACCTTCTATTTATGCATGCTTGTCATAGCAATAATGGCTACAACTTGACCATTTCCTTGCCTATCAACAACTCTTGCATTGGAATTTTCACTTGATTTTGATCCTTCATCTTGATGAGCTACTATAGGATTAAAAATATCCCAAAGATTTTTTTTCATCAAGATAGTTATCACAACCCTAGCCTTGGGCTCACGACCAAAACAAGGGTTTGCAAGGTTGTGAGCCAAGAGAAGAAGCTCGGGAGTGAAAGAAAGTGTGAGGGAATGAACCCTCACACTCCCAAGGGAGCTTCCACCTTGGGAATTGGAGTCCCGGTGGACTCCTGAATGTTTAAAGAGTGATTACATGGGTCAAACCCAATGGATTGAAGATTTATTCATACCATTGAAAAGATATTGAAACGTAAATGTCTAAAATAGGTTCGCATGACCCATTTGGACATTTAAAACACTAATTATGGCCAAAAGAAAGGCCAATAGTCAAATTGGCAGTTTGATTCCCGACTACTAAAAGTCAGGAATTGACCCGATTTCCTTGTATGTAGGTGGCGTGCAATATACCGTTGGAAAAATCTCAATAAGGGCTACAACTTTTCTTTAGACCTCATTGCAATCGGAGGTCTACATGCAAAGTTATGGGGCCCCAAAGTTGCAGGAGTCCCAACCTTGGCAATTTTGGGACTCCCATTTGAAAGTCCTTGGACAAAATGCCATTTGGATGTGGGCCTCATGGAGAGGCACAAAGTATACTATAAAGAGAAAGGTCGTGGCTTCCCCCAAGTCCGGGTTGTGGTGAGTCTTGTGAATTTGAGTTTGTTCGTGCTTCGTTTTAGTGCCAAAAGTGCTCCAACTATGCACTAACCAACTTGTTGTTTGGTTTTGTGCAGGACCATGTAAGTGATTGAGTGCTTGTCAATCTTCCTAGTCCCATCCCGGAGCTCTAGCACGTCCCTTTACCTCCAAAGTGCTGCGAGCTAGGGAGTGTGTCCCCAACTCCTTGCTCTTCCATTATTTTCACTTCAAATTCATATTTGAGTCTATTAAGGAGCTTGGGAGCGCGTCAATAGTCTTGATTTTGACCCTCCAAATTGCATCGTTGGATGCACCCTCCAACTTGTTAGAACTTTCAATGACAAACATGTTTGAAGTTTGCTCTTAATTCATGGCTAACAATTCCTCACTTCCTTATTCACTTGGGAATATTTTATTTATTCTGGCTAAATAATAGCTTGTTACTTTTTTTTTCATTTGGGAATATGCTATTTTTTCTAGTTAACTTTTAGTCACAATGTTGCAAAATTGAATAAAAAATCTAGAAAACACTAAGTTTTTGTCAATCTCGTTCTGATACCATGAAAACTTTATATTTATATTCATGCAAACACTCTTGTTGTAAAAACTTGTAAGAGATCAAATGTGGCAGCAACAATATATACATACAACATGATGGTGGCATTGTCCTTAATTTTTGTTACATAACTATTTAATTACGACTAACTAAAAATGACCCTTGATTTGTAACTATGAGTGACCTTTCAGTTTGAGTAACCTTTGACCTTTCCCAAATATTAAATAACCTCTAACCTTTCATTGTAAGTAACCAACTTGTGAATTAAGGGTCATTGACACCATGTGGATAAGCAATCTAGTGTGATCCTAATTTGTCTCATAATCAATAATTACATTACAATGAAGTTCAAAATTAACTTTGATAGTCATGATAGATGAAATGTCATATACATTGACACCACATGTTTTGTTGGACAAAACAATAAAACATGTTGACCCAATTGTGTTATATATTTTACAAAATCTTGTTTCCCTTTGCCTTCATAAAATCTATTAGCTTAAAACATTCAATGTATCATTTCAGGTTGTGAAAGAAGAATGAATAAGGAGATTGGAAAGATAATTTGATTTATTTTCATAACAAAAATCTAAAACAAATTTTGCATTGTTAAATTTGTGTGATGTGCCATGCAATGAATGCATTGTGAAGGGGGACTAAACTTATCTTGGATTTGGTGGGACTCCTTGTCTTGCACCCCTTGAAAAATATTGACACCATTACCCCCAAAAGATATTAATTTTGTAGCAACATTGCACTAAAACAACCTATATCTTTTCAACCACCTTCAACAACCTTGGAGTATCTAAGCTCTCTTCTTTAGTAACATGCTCTATAAAAGAATTGATATATACAGGTGACACCAATCTTGAACTACATAACAATGAATTAAAACCTAAGATTGGAACTATGCATTGTAGCAACCAATGTTAGGTGATTCTTGTTTTTGAGATGGAACCTTTGGTTCAGGTTCTTTGAAGTTTAGAGAATTAGAGATTTGTCAATCATTAATATTTCAAAAATTTGAAAATAATAGAACCTCCAATCACAGGTATTTGCAAAGGCTTCAGAAGTTGGTTAATTGAAGTGCCAGGCGCTCACTTAACCTCTGGTCATGAGACTCAGGTATATGGGTATGGAACTGACAAAAGAACAACTTGCAAACTCAAACTTGAATATGAAATCACAAAAATTCCACACATTATATTTTGAGGATGAGCTATGGCTTTGAATCCGCACTATTCATTGATAGCCCTGAAATTCTCAAAGTCCTACAACCAAAAAATACAACCAGAAACTTTGTCCATAACACCACCAGAATCACATGACTGTAGAGACTAGTTGATTCTCCAACTCATAAAGAATGACCATAGAAGACCTGGCTGCCCTGGCAACCACTCAACTTTGTTCAAGGTGGCGCATGTAGCATTCTGTACCTGCTCATAAGACTTGTGTTGTTGTTGGTGTGGTCAGAGGAGGCTGGGCACAACAACCCTATTCTCTTACTGTCTACAGAATTCAGCTACATTCTCAATCTTCTCTGACCAACTTTCTTCTTCATAGCTATGAACCTGGGGTTCACCCTTTGTCAATGTTGTTGGTCACAGCCATTATGCCTGCTTGCATTCAAGCCTGTGAATGAAAGAAGCCCTACTTGGCTTCAGTGCTGACTTACAAGTGCTGTGACCTGACTTACAAGTTTGGGGAGTTTCCAATCAACAGTTCATTTCACTTCTGCTCATGCACAACTTCTATGTTTTTTCCAAGTGCACAATAGTTTTTACTGTGTTACTGATCCATTGTCATCGGGTGGGAAATTCCTTGCCCAGACAAGAATGGTGAGCTTTAATAGTACTAATGCTTCAGATAAATTAACCCATGAAACTGGTCTATTCAATTCTTTACAGCAATAAATGGAGATGATAAATACTCTGTTAATTGTAGCTCTTTGAGCAAGCAGGTTTGATTGTTGCTGCTACCTGTACACCTAGGTGTGCATACGCCACTAGTTACTCCAGTGCTACATTCACCTTTAGACAGGAAAAAGCATTGGAAATAAATTCATGCTTAGTCAGATGACTTTATAACGCAAGGAATCAATCACATGATGGAATACTCTGCAGGGTCCAACATCATGGGTGACTTTTCACTATGACCTGCTAATGTCTCTACAGTACCAAACCTCACCTTGGCCTTATAAAGGAGCAGCCCAAGGTAAAGGCTGACAGTCTACCTGATATGCGGACTGGAAACTAAATAACTACAAGAAGGAATGCACAGGTTTCAATTTAAGGGTGACCTGTAAGAAAGAACCAACTTATAAAAGTAGCTCATACCCTGCAGTGCCACCTTGGCCTTGAAAAAAAAATGGACAACTTCTGAAGCCAGGTGATGCGAAGGAAAAGAAATCACCCAAAGAAAGAGATCAGATTATGCTATAACTTGCATGACACTTTAGCAGCATTATCACACACTCCTGGAGTTCTTTGGTACTGAGCAGGTATGCAGGTCTCAATGAGGCTGGTGTTGTGCAGCTCTACGCCTACCTACATCCCTGGAGTCCCATCTGATTTGCATTAGGTTCACAAGCAAGGCACACAGGCATGGACCCCCCCCCCCACCTCAACCTCTCAGCATGGTAGACTATCTACCCACCTGCACAACATGACAACATTTGTTAGAGGCCACTAGTGTGTAAAAGTTTCTGTTTGCTGACTCCAGTGATTGGGGTTAAAGGTTTTAGAAACATTGAACCACTACAGGAGTCAATGAAATGAGAAACTGAGTTAGGTACTCAAAGCATTTGTGAGTTTTGATGCTGCCCACAAAGCAAGACATGTGGAAGCTATGTCCCTACTAGGTAGAAGATTGATCCATTTCCAATACTTGTCCCCAATTTGTGGTTAGATAACTATCATCTGCACGACCTATGGGTGACCAGAGGACCTCCTGGTTGGCAGAGCCCCTATCTAGAAGTCCTCTTTCCTGGCTTATTAAACAAGCACCATCAACAAGTAACACAACTACTGATGGGCCCACTGCTGGCCACTACATTATGGAAGAATAGTCATTAAAAGACAGAAGAGGAGAGTAGAGAAAGCTGGTACATGATGCTGCACACTATCTGCCTCCTGACTTCAAAATATTGCTGAGCCTGCCACCAGAACACCAAAATCAGACTCTTACAATCATGAACACTTTACATTTGACTGGAAATAAAACCTTGGAGTTGGTTGATACAAGACAGTTGAACCCCGGAGTCATCTGCCCTATGGACATGGTTACCTTCCTATAAGATACAATTCAGATCAGTATTCCCATGACCTAGCTCTGAAGTGTTGAGCTAGCAATGAACAACCATTGTGCTTCACAGTCACATGAAAGTCAACTCATACCAATCCAAACCCTCGAAAAGACCTTCACCCTTGATTGCTGATGTCTTGAAAATGGCCCATTGTCTATTCTTGATCTTATGCAAGTTAAGAGCTTCTGTAACAGCAGCATCATCGAGAGCTCCAGGCAAGTCCTGTGTTCATGCAACCCTGTCTTATAACTTGACAATCCCTCAGCAATGAAATCTAGCAGTTCAAGCTTTACAGCCTCCTTCAGATTCAACTCAGTTAACATCAAAAACCTTCATCTTTTTAGGATTGTATTAGCCCTCCTTCATATCTTTCCTGGTAAATAGATTCCTTTCATCCCCTGTCAGCATGCTCTTCAGACTAAAAAGCAGACATCTCTAAAAAAAACCTGTTTATTGGCATATATGAGCACCACTGCATCCTTCAGCTCTTCCTCCTGTTCATTGCCAACAGGATAATATCAGTCATACTGAAGCTAAACTGGAAACAGATTGTGACTAGACAGACTACTCTCATCCCAGTCAGCATCACAAGGTATAGCACAGAGAGTGATGCATTAGGGTTTGTGATTTGTCCAATTGTACAGAGATGGGATTGTGTATGATATTTTTCATTGCTTTAGAGTCAGAAGATGCATGCACACAACTTAGGTTGAGAGCCCCAAACATTGTGGCCTGGAGTCGATTCTAGAAATCAGAAAAGCCTTTGTTGCCATTTGGCCTAACATGTACCAGCAAGATCACTAATCAGCCATCAGTCAGACTGAACTGTAGCACTTAAGCCAAGAGGTACATCACCATCTTGCATGAAGTGTACCACATAAATCAGTCATCGGCCAACTCACAAAGATGATTGTAAACAGTTCCAGTCCTGATGAGCACCTCAAGAATAGCATGAAACTCATCCTTGGCTATTGACATGCGATCTGTATCACTTGAATCCACCACATATATGACTGCCTGAGTGTTTGGGAAGTAACATCGCCAATATGGTCTGCATAGCATATAAACATGGTTCAAATTTCCTCCCCCACCATCTTACCCAACTGTGTGATGTGTGTCAAAAGGATAAAGAATGCTGCAATGATCAGAAACGAAATACCCAAGCTCATTACCTGATGCTTGTCTGCCCCCCTGTCAGCAGACAAGAAACTTGGTCAGATCAAAGTTTGCATGTCATTTGATCTTGGAAACCATTCCCTGTTCACTACATGAGGATAACTATGTGCAAATCAAGGACTTACTGAAAACTGAAAGCTCTCTCAACTGTTCATTTAGCTGAATACAACTATTTGAAAGCAAGTTGTCATAGGTGCATTTATCCAGGACTTGAAATGCTGAATGAAAGTGAGAAAACATAATGTGCAACATCAACTACAAATGATGCGCACAAGTGCATGGTTGTCATCCAGCACAAGAATAGATATTTTAGGTTTTCCAGCTCTCTCTTAAAGTGATTAGATAGAGGATTCTAAAGGAGAAAGGATAGTCCAGATTAGAGTTTGGCTTAGTGTTTTACCATTAGCTTCTTTTGCCCCTGGACCTTCTATGACACTATAAAAGTGTGCTCCTGCTAAAGGGTTATTTGTGTCAAAAGGCAATGGAGATCTTGTAACTTGCATAAGCCTCCACAGTTGGGTGAAAGCATGCAGCAAAATTTGAAGGAGGGAGTAGTTAACTGACCTAAATCCCAGACTTGGAACTTGATGTTGTTGTGCTGTACAGTCTCCACATTGAATCCAATTGCTGCAAATCAAACCCAAACAGACACTGAATCCTTGCTCAAAATTGGCTACTCCTTCCAGGCTGCTAAATTCATAAGAGATGTATTGCCATCAAGGTTCGCTGATCTAAACTGCTAAAAGATTGCTCTGATCTCCTTTACTGCAGTGATGCAATGCAAAAGCTTGTACAATTGTGAAGTGATTTATGTTGCTTCTTGTCACTTCTGAGTGTGCCTTTTTAATCTGCCTCTCATCATCTCCACAGTCATGCAATGAGAAAATCACTGACAAAAGACTGAAGTTCCGGTTTCTCAATCCATGTGCCTCGTGCAACAAGATGTGAAGCCTTGCTTTAGGTCACAATTTCAGACAGATAAAAGAAGAGAAAGAGAAGGCATTTGCTAAGGCTATTGTTAGGTTCCATTTTTCACACAAGAAGAAGGAGAACACTTGGCTCAAGAAGTTGCCTGTGAAGATGCTTATTTGTATCAATGATGCAAACAAAAGTTTCCTAAGATTGTAGAAACAGACCAATAAAACTGTGCAGGATTAGAGAACAAGATATAACTCACTTGGAATTGTCGACACAACTTCGCCAACTTGCAACCGATCTGCCCAGCCTGATTTAAGGAAAAACCAAAAAGCATAGACCACAGGAACAGTACCACAATCCACAAAACCCATCCTCAGGCATCAAAAGCACAAGGGGAGTTCTGTAGAACAACTTGATTAGGGTTTTTGCAATACCATAATACCCACTTCGTCTCTTCAACCCTTTCATTAGATCACAAGGTTGATGATTCCATTTTGCAGTAAAAACTGCAATGAGAGAGCAAGAAAAACCAAAATGGATAGACTGCAGTAATAGTACCACAATCCACAAAAACCATTCTCAGACAGCAAAAGCAAAGGGGGAGCTCTATGAACAGCCTGATTAGGGTTTCCACAATACCATAGTACCTGCTTCATGTCTTCAAATCTTTCATTAGATCACAGGGTTGATGGTTCCATTCTGCCATAAAAACTGCAATGAAGTGCAAGAGAGACACAGACAGACTGTAGAACAGCTGATAAGGGTTTCCTCAATACCATAGTACCTGCTTCGTCTCTTCATCTCTTTCATTAGATCACAGGGTTGATGGTTCCATTCTGCCGTAAAAACTGCAATGAGAGAGCAAGAGAGACAGAGACAGAGAAAGATAGAGAGAGAGAGAGAGAGAGAGAGAGAGAGAGAGAGAGAGAGAGAATAGGAGCCTAAGCGATTCCACAATCGGTGCAATGCAAGTACGGAAAGTGAGCCCTAGGCCCAAGGAAGAAAAAACACACGAAAAGAAACAACAACAGCAACAACAATAAAAACTACCAAGATTCGTAAATGCGAAAAGGGAAAAGGACGCGGATACAAAGAATGGTAGTTTTCCCAGCATTGTCGAGTCCTAGGACAAGAATCCGCGCCTCCCTGTCGCCAAAAAACGATGAAAAGAGCTTAGAAACAAAGATCCCCATTCCACTCCCAGCGCTAATAGGGTACCCTCTTCCAGCAGGCGGTCCACTTCCTCTTCCCCGACCTTTTGCTTTCCCCCGGCCCTCTCTGCCCCGCTCCGCACCCGCACGCAAAAAACACACAACTTTCTGCACTTGAAGCGAGCAAATCCACTTCCGCTTCCACTCAAGAATTCCCCACCAGCTATCCGACAGTGTTATGAAGTGCAGACGATGAAGAAACAACTCCTTGCGCACCCAAGATCTGCCACCCACAAGGAAGAATCGACAAAACAAATGCGCATCGCGCACGCGCACGTCGTCTCTTCCTCTTCTTCCTCCTCCCTGCTTGCCTCAATGGCCTCAGTTCTCTTTTACCTTTCTGCGTCATCTTTCCATGCTCGTCTTTGCTTCCTAGTGCGCTATGTACCTAATAATCACACATCTACGTACAGTCTCATGGAGGAAACAATGGGATGAAAAAATTATGAAGATGATTTTCATCCAAGAAGGCAAGCCCTTGGACCCTTAATCCTTCTTCTTCATCTTCATCCTCTTCATTTTCGGTGACATGAAGGAAATGTGAACTAATGTTTACTAGAAGCTACAACATTTGCACCGTTCTCTTTTACCTTTCTTCGCTATCTTTCCATCCTCGTAATGCGCTAGGTGTCAAAGATATTACTGTCTCATGGAGGAAACATTTGGATGAAACATTTATGAAGATGATTTTCATCCATAAAAGCGAGCTCTTCTGTCATTAATGCCTTCATCTTCATCCTCTTGTTTTCATTGTCATGACTGAAATCTGAGAAAGATTTATTAGAATCTGGATCTAAAGCATTTACAACCTTCTCTTTTACCTTTCTCCGTCATCCTTCCATCCTCGTCTTTCCGTCCTGATGTGCTAGGGCATATATATAACTTCTGTCTCAATGAGGAAACGTTTGGATGATACATTCATGAAGATGATTTTCATCCACTAAGGCAAGCCCCTTCACTCATTAATTCTTCGTCTCCGTCTTCATCCTCGTTTTCCTTGAATGAAATCTGAAATAATATTATTAGAATCTAAAACATAGATAACCTCCTCTTTTACCTTTCCGCGCATCTTTCCATCCTCGCCTTTGGCTCCCATATACTATGTACTCTCTCGTGGAGGAAACATTTGGATGATACATTTATGAAGATTTTCTTCATCCACGAAGGCAAGTCCCTTCCTCTTCTTTTCGTTAACATGAATAAAATCTGAAAATTTCTTAGTAAAAGCCTAAAACTTTCACAACCTTCTCTTTTACCTTTCTGTGTTATCTTTCCATCTTTGTCTTTATGTCCTAAACCGCTGGGTATGACAGAGATATGTCTCATGGAGGGAACAATTGGATGAATGATTTATGAAGATGATTTTTCATCCACGAGGGCAAGCCTCTTTGTTCTTAATTCTTCTTTTTCATCTTTTCCTTGACATGAATGAAATCTGAAAAATACATTATTAGAACCTAAAACAAGGCATCACAAACACGCCGGCCCTGCCAATAGATAAGATGTTGTACATCTACCTACTGTGTCCACACTCTGAACACCAAAAAAATCCGTTCCAATCTAAATACTTTCACCAAAGAAACCAGTTCTAATAAGGTAAAACTTCCAAAAGTTGGATTCAATGCGATAGTCCGTGTCCCTATGGGGGCAGGGCCCAACAAATTACAAACCAAAGAAGAGAAAGGGTGTAAGTTTTATTTTAATAATCAAATGCCAAATCTCTAACACCAAAAAGCCCAATAGTAGAAATCAAAGTTCAACTACTAACAATAAAATAATGTAAAGCAGGAAATTTCTAGAGTATTTAGAGAGCACATTATCAAGTGCAATTTTTTCCTCCACAAAATGTCCCACCTCTTCTTTTTTTTGGGGGGGTGAAAACTGATTTAATTTTTTATTTTTATTTCCAATGTTGTAGGTTGGGGGCTTTCCCTAATTAAATGCTCCCTTAGCTGAACCTTTTATTTTAGGGAGCCAACAAGGGGGACGCTTATTTGAGGAACAATGTCCTATAGCGGCATTACCCTACTCATATCACTGAGGTGGGAATGAATGATTCTTTGGGAATGCAACGAATTTTCCCTTTATTTTTGTTTTTATTGGGAGATATAACAATTTGATTACGTGAGAACATAACAAAGGATCAACTTTAGTGTACTTGTCATTAAACATATTTTTCGATTTTTTTGAAATTAATTGTCAAAATAAAATGTAACATGGATTTAAGTTTGGGCTTGTGTTTTGTTCTAGTTTGTCACAAGCATATGCACATTAGAAATCCTTTAGTCACAATAATGCCAGTGATAGATTGAAATTCATTGCTTCAAACAAAGTGTAGTAGTGTTACCAGTTAAGTAGACAAATGCGCATTGGCAAGCTTTTTAGCTCAGATAGGTTTGAAGTGCATTCTAATATAACTGCAATTTTGATGTGGCTGAAACTTGTCAAGAGGAACTCGTGAAGATCAAGTTTTTGGATGCACCAGGCAGATACAACAGTACTAACCTTTATTCTGAGCAGAGATTGCCTTGGGCATGCAACTCTAGTCTCTAACACACACAACACAATGATTGGGTAGGCATTTTTTCCTTCTCAGATATAACTGGTCTTTGATTCCTGGCCTAACAGCATAGGTTGAAATCCTTTTGCATGATTTGATACTCATCTAGACACTTCACTTGTTTTGCTTGTTTTGTCCAGAAATGAACTTGCTCAGTTTGCTTTGCTTGATGCCCATTGAAATCCATGTCCATTTCTTGGCTTAGACAGTGAACCAATATCAGATTCTTTTAGGACTGCTGCTTGACTTCAGTATAAGGTCCAAACAATCTCTCAGAGAATTCTGTTGGAAACATTTTTTTGTTGTTTCCTGCAAAATCCTTTGAGACCACGTGCATAAATGTGTATAGTGATGTGACCATTCCACAAAGGCAAGTTGCTGAGCTGAGGATCTAGGTAGAGAATTTAGGTGTATGGTATCTACCAGTCAGGCATATGGATGTTGCTATATCATTGACTCCATCGCAATGCTGAGTGGAGAATCTTTCATGGGTTCACAATTGCGGACAGTGGTTGGAAGAGTTGGGATGATTCAATGTCCACCAATGAGCAAAACAAACAAGGAAATAAATTCTAAATGTGCAGATGCGTGTCAAATCATTCAAGAATCAATTGAGGCCGTTGGTTTGATTGCGATTCAACACATGACTATCTCAAAATGAGATGTTAACTAATCAACATTGTACAGTGACATTGCCATGTTTTGAAAGACATACTCTTCTTCTTCCATAGCCCTCATAGTTGTAACACAAAGTTGAATTTTGAACAATTCGTCTTGTTCAAGATTTTCAATTTCAGATTGCTGAACCTAGGACACAAGGTCTTGCAGCTGTACCTCTAGCTCATGTTGGCATCATGCATTAAAGACTAGGTAAACAGTGAAAGGACTCTGGCAACCAGATATAGTCGAGGCATGGGGGAGCGCTGAGACTATATCCAGTAGTCGATGGCCTTGCCAGTTATGGGACATAATCAACAGGGAAGACAAATTGAGCTGACTTATAATCAAGTGTTATTTCTCATAACCAGCTATCTTCATAGATAGAAGGTAGATTACTTCATCTACATTCAAGAAGGTTGTAGGTTATGACAAAATAATGGTTGTTTCAAGGATGCATCAGAAGGCGACATGTTCGTGAGATTTGCCTTCCTGTTGATTTTGAGGATGAATGAGACCATGTCTGAGGTAGTGGGCATCAAGTGGGGTTTCTTATCGGTCCTTACTGTCAACCTTAGCAACATAATGTTTAGAAGCACCACATGAGGATGCACACATCATTTCCACAGTATGTCTGTAGAGATCCTGTTGCTAGGCGTTGTGTTGAGAATTCACTTCACATCCCTCCCTCCCACATTAACATATTTATGAATGATACGAAATTCAATTCATGGCAACTCAATGTCATCTTTGCACAGAATTTGGCCTCTTCAATAAGTCTTGCTCACAAATTCTAGTAATGTATAAAAATGAGTAAATGCAAGATAAATCAAACGATAGGAATCACCAGCTACTTCTTCCAAGTCTGGAAAGTTCAATTGTACAGTTCCTAGTGGCGGAGGTGTTGAGGGAGAGATTGCAGTTGTTGCACTCAATCTTAAAGAAGGTGATGTGCCCAGGTCTAGGGTTTAGGGTTTAGGAGGTGTACTGATGAGAGCAAGCAAAAATGCCAACTTAGTGGAGTACAGAGCTTATCAACTTCAAATTGAGCTCTGAAGGATACCTAAAATTCTCTTTGACCTATAGCCAAATTTGGCTATTTCCTCTTGTGGATGATCGCCAATGTGGTTACATGAATAAAATAAAATAAAACAGAATAATAAAATATAAAATATAATTAAAAAAACTAACTGGTGCTGACGGCACGTATCGCCATAATAGTATTTTTAAAGCAAACAAACCATTTGCAAAAACTCACAAATATACCCCAAAAATAAACTCTGATTAAATGGACGTCCATATTTGGATTTTGACTCTCGATGTGTTCTGGATACGAGGTGACGACAAAGTAGCCGAGATGTTAGATGAATTTGGATGAATGCTGAATGTTAATTAGACTACATTTCAAAAACAACATAATTTCATTTGATAAAGATAAGACAGACTTAACGTATGGCACATCCAACATCCAATATTTCATCCAAATGAATAATGAGCTTCACAAGTTACTTAAGAGCCCCTGTCTTTGAATGTGCCCGAATATTTCATCCAGATCAATGAATAGTCTAGTTTGTGTGCATGATTTCATTCATCCACATCACCTAGTGTAGTCTTTTGTGCAGATTTCATCCACACCAAGGAGTGTAGTTTTGTGTGTGAGGGAGAGAGTGTTACATATATGCGTTGTTGTGTGCGTGTGAGTGTTTTGGCGGCCTTTTTACTCTTCGCTCAAAAACGTCGCGCTGCGCGTCCTGTCGAATGCTCCGATCGCTGCAATCCACTCGCCGTCTGTTGTCAACATGCCTAGGTATGTGCTTTTTTAATTTTCCAAATTCATTGTGCCGAGCATAATTTGTGCCCGTTTTCATGTTTCTTCTTCCAGCGAAAGTTTTGTGCACGAGAGAGAGGACCGGGTACGTGTTTCTCGAGGATGGAGTGATTCTCTCACACTCTCTCTCAACATATCCCTCGTACTTTTTGTTTTCTTACAGTTTCAGTTGTGCTCTATTTCTTCTCGTCTTGCTCATTTTAGGGTTTTTCAAAAATGTGTGTTTTAGGGTTTTTTGGGGTTGATTTGTTTTGCAGATATTATTGTGATTACTGCGATACGCACCTGACACACGATTCTGTGAGTTGAAGTCAAACTGATGCTGGTCTTTTGCTTTTCCAGCCGAGGGGTGTGCTCTTCCTGCTGTATTTTCTTTTGTTTCCGGAAGAGAGGAGTTGGTGAATGATTTATGTGTGTTTTTTTGTGTATATTTTTTTAAGGTAAAATAGGCTTAACACATGTTTGCTGTGTAATGAACCACTAATGGAACTGACTTGGATCCTCTGTGGATGTGGGTGGATGCAGCCGTCTGTTAGGAAACAGCACTGTGCAGGATATAAGCACAAGGTGTGTGAAACCCTTACCCTCAGTCTGGCTTGTTGTTGTGGTTTAAGGCTAGATGTTCCATATCTGGGTTTTGTGCTTTCTTGACATCGAGGAAAAACTGGCTTGTTTCAATTTGCACAAAGTTTGGAATGTTATTGTTCAGAATGTATCTCTAATGGGCCGCCTGACCTTGTGTGTAAGCAGGCAAATGTGCGGCAGTATTACCAGCAGTTTGAGGAGCAACAGACACAAAGTTTGATTGATCAGAAGGTGAAGGAGCACTTGGGTCAAACAGCAGCAGCATTTGCACAACAACAAATAGGTGGTGCTTTTCACCAACATATGACAACTTTGCAGTCTGGCCAATACAAGCCTCTGCCTGCCCCTGGGTTGCTCCAACGGCCTCCAATTCTGCCAAGCATACGTCCTCCTGTCCTGCAACCGCCATCTGCACCTGCTGCTTCAGGTACACAGACTTTCAGAGACACTAACAAGTGGATATTCACAAGAAAATTCAAACGGTCAAAGTTTTTGCAATGCCAGAGCTAAGAGCTGAACATATTCTTTATCTAAGCCATCAATGTGTTGTACAGTCCCACAGCCATTTAGAGATTTGGGTGGCCCTCTTCTTTCATCCATTGCATCCACCAATAGATCACCAGTGTTGGGGTGGTTAGCAATCATATCTCCTGCTGTGTTCTTTGGCAACTATGATTCTGGTCTCTGAAACTGGCAAATTGACATGGTATAGAGATCTAGCAATTGACTGATTGCATTGTGGAACGTTACAAGCCAAGTTCTTCATCTTTGGACTGCAGGTTATGGACCTGTAAGTGGTGGACCACCCACATACAGGCCTCCAGTGGCACAACCTCCAGGCAGCAACGGCCCAGCACCACAGTTTTATCCCAACAGCAATGGCCCTGCACAGCAACAGCAATACTCCAGCAGCACCCTGCAGCCTCAATACACTAGTAGCAGCACCACATCACAGCATCAGTATTCCAATGGGCCAAGCAGGCCACCGATGTCTTCTGGATTCAATGGGCCACCTGTCTACCAGCAGAGATGAAAAGCCTCAAGAAGTGTGAAAATTTGGTGTAGAGTACAGGACTTGGGAGCCCAAAATTTGATGAGTCTCAGATTTGTGTTTTCAATGTGACATAGTTGTCTACCTCCTTTGATAATCTCAGCTTGGTCATGTTTTTGTGTTAATCAACAGCAGAGGGTTTAGTTTCAGACTTTGTACTGGGAGGGCTGGCTTAGAAATTTACTA
>Ga0209208_10002805_pt1 | contig 25047 bp, 22 predicted proteins | sample S1TSphfallax_3_FD_187694 | JGI IMG/M metagenome (GOLD analysis project Ga0209208, IMG submission 187694) | Host-associated microbial communities from peat moss isolated from Minnesota, USA - S1T2_Fd - Sphagnum fallax MG (SPAdes) (version 2) | ecosystem: Host-associated > Plants > Peat moss >...
TTTATCACAGATCTCAAAAAAATCTAAGAACTGATCCCTATATGTACTCATAATTCTCAAAAAATCTAAGAAAATAGCCTTCTATAAAACTTGTTCTTTTCCCTGCCATTTCATGAAAACCAGTGGTATTTTGAGGGTGTTCCAAAACCAGAACCAGAGGTTCTTTGATTTCAAAATTCTGAAAAAACAAGAAATGGAGGTTCTTAAGATATCACATACCACACCAACACTGGTTGAGGATGTCTCATTGCTATGCCACTCAAGCTTGTCATTTCAAGTGTTAATTTGAACCATTGTGAGGTTTGTCATTTATGGTTCATTTAGGGCAGGCACCAAGTGTTCACCCCTATATTACATCACCCAAACACACACAAATACACACATACATAGTTTTGATATCCATGTTACAGCCATCAGTTCACATCTTACAATATTTTCACTATGACAGAATCTCAATTCCAAACAGGATTGTTCATGGAACTCCCATAAAAAGGACCTAACATTCCCAATTTCAATACCTACCCACATGATCATTCTTGGCAAGCATAGAACTACAGGTAACCTAGTGATTTATCCTGCAGAAGAGGCCCTCAACAAACAAGGTTCAAAAAAAGATTTTTGTTATACCCTCATCACCTCATCACACAGGCAAGCCATGTATGGACTTCACTAGTTAGACAAATCACTTGCTAGTGATAGAACTGCATTCCATTCTTAAAAACACTGTCCATGTAATCTGTAAACTCTCCAAGCTTTTGATTAAGGAGGACATAGTTAAGTAAATCACGACAGTGAATACATTTTCAATTTACTTGACTTCTAGCACCAAAATTTCCCAAGCAGAAACTTGCATTGTGCCAAGCAAAATATGGTGTACTTGGTCTCTTCTGATGTGAGAATCAAATCCCTTTTCTTTGAACATTTGCAAAACAATTTTTTATGCCAGGTCAATCATGGAAGCACCATATCAAAACTAAACCTGGCTAAAAATGCATCAACAACTAACTAATGCAAATTACACCATCCAAGGCTATTCATTTGGTGAGAAAAATCTCTTGAAAACTTAGCGAGTAAGATAAAAGGAAGGGCCAATAGTGTCACCACTTTGAGAGAATGATCTTCATACCTCACACAATGTGTGCTAAGGACATGAATCCCACTTCAATTCCAATCAATGCTAGACCACATTGAACAAGTTGAAAACTTCAAATCTCAGTTCATGAATGCCCAAGCTACCAGTGTTTCTCATCCATTGTTGCAAAAGCCATAAATAGACCATCATTTAACATGTTACAATTGCATAACTAGAAGTATAATTTTGTAATTAGGGTGGCATCTCTTCATCCAAAGGATTTGAAAAAAGTAATACTCCTATGCAAAGGAGAGGGAAAAAGAAAGAGAATGTATTTTGGAGATCTAATCCTCAAAAGGATGAAAACAGCTATTTTTGCCAATTGAACTACCATCCTTACAATTCATGACTTGGTAAAAGAAGATTGAAGCAACAAAGAGATGATAACTCTCATGTGAATCTAGAAAATTTCCATACTCACAATTAAGAAAGCGGGAACAAGATTAAAACTTCTCCTACAAGTCAAAGAAAGACTTGCACTTATGGACTGAAGAACTGGGAAGAAGAAAAACACAGGAGGGTGAAATTCAAACAAAGAACAAGCAGCAGCTCATTGCATGATGGCTGTCTCTTTTACACAACTTCCATAAGGATGATAAATATTCAACATACTAAATTGGAAACACATGGTGATTAGCATGGTGAAGCCCAAGTGGATCCTTCAATTATGCTGGAAATGAACTCCAAATGACCATAGTACATAGGAATACAAAACTTTTGGTCTGGTTCTGGGTGCATCACAATGTCTTTACCCTGAAGGGCAGAGTCAATAAAACTAGCAGTACGAACAAAAGTGACAGTCTCTCACTTGTTCAGGGACCATTAACAGTAACATGTATGATAGCAGACTTATCTATCACAAATTACTCACTGACTTAATCAGCTCCTTACAATGGGTATAGACAAGTGCAATACACACAAACCTGTGCACTGAATTCCTGTGCGAGATGTGCCAAAGGACATGCCTCATTTTGACCAGGGGCAACAATGTAGCTACAACGATTCCATGAACTTCATTCATGTAGAAGAACACAAACACACTAAACAAATGTAACATTGCAATTTAACCAACGAGCCTCCCAAAATTTGCAAACCATTATGCATTTTTCTACTTTATGGAAATCCAGCACCCGTTACATTAGAAAGCTTGGAGAGCTTGGATGTTGCATTACAATACATCTAGGAAAATCAAAGAGATAAATTTCAGCACAAAGTAAGATTGTCAAGAATTCGTTGGAGCCTTTACAAATACATCTAAAAGATGGTCATTCTTCTATGATCTACCCCTAAGGAGTTGGTTCATTTGCTCGTGCCAGCACAGCAGTCGGCAGTTGCGATAAATACATGGGAAAAGGCCATCATAAATACACAAGTCGGCACAACCAGAAAATGGTTTCTCCGTCCCGAAAGATGGTATAGTAGATGTGTTATAATCATCGGCCCAATTCTGAATCGAAAAGACTAACTCCAAAAACAACCGGCCGAGACAGAGAAGTTGCATAGCTATGCGACCTTCCCTTCTTCCGAAACCAAAACCCTACATCAACTCGCATCTTCCACAAACACCTCAGGAAACCAAGACAAGATTCCTCCCAAGGAAACATCAAGACATAATATTACTCACATCCCAAAGCAAACATTCTCATGAACACAACAGGATAATAACACAACAAGGAAGTAATCGCAGGAATCGATGCGATCGGCAAACTGCTTCATTTGGGAGACAGGCGCGGATGCGTTAGTCTACCTTGAGATGCAAAACCCTAATCGAATTAGGGTTGTCCAGATGATTCCAACAGTCGGAGACATCTGGACGGTCCATTGAGACGAAGTTACGTGCACGATGTCCAGCCGTAAGTGCAGCGCTGCATCTGGGCGGTCCACTGATGTGACATTACGCCCCACAGTAACGAAACCCTAAATTGGATGGGAACATTATGGTCCATAATGTTCTTTGATCTTGTGTCGTGTTTTGTTTCTTCCGTTGTCATCGTCTTCTTTAGCCTCTTCTGCGAAGCACTTTCTCGCATTTTGCTTTCCTGTTGGAAGTTTTTGAGAACACGGAAGAAAAGACGGAAGAGTTTACAGAACAGGGGAGAGATGAGTGGAGGGGCGGGAGGAGGAGCTGTGGGCTCGGCCAAGACGCCGGCAGATTTTCTCAAGTCTATTAGAGGCCGGCCTGTGGTGGTGAAGCTCAACTCGGGAGTGGATTATCGAGGTATGCTGTAGGCTCCGATATTTTTCATCGCTATATCCTGTGTCTTTCCGTTGGTATCTGTTACTCCAATATATATATTTTTCCATTTTTCTTTTTTCCTTTAGGATTGCATTGTTCGCTTCAAAAATGTCTTCCCAGAGGTTCGTGGATTAGGGTTTGGGCGTCAGTGTCTCGGTGTGTTTCATGTATATAACTAGAGTTTAGTGCTCCACTCAGCCATTTAAACTGTAATTCTCTTTCTTTCTGTTGCTATTTTGCAACGCTCTGTGTGCATGCTTCAACAAGTACCTCATTTTTGCTTTGAGAATTTCAATCTTCGCTATCAAAACCTATTCAAAAGGTTTCAGGCCTAGGGTTTAGAGATCAGTTCCCCCTTTCTTTTGTTATGGTTTGGGATTGCAGCATGGTGTTGATTTGTGCATCAGGGTTATGTGCCATTTTTATTTTATTTAAAAAATTCCTTTCAAGTTCTTTCTGGTTATGCTTCAGGTTTAGAGTTAGGGTTAATTGGAAATATGATTGGAAGCCTGTCTTAGGATATTGCTGGCTGTTACTGTCAATACTAGACTTTGCTTATGATACCATTGGTTCCTGAATCTCATCAATTTAACTTTCTGCTGTTCAGATCAACTACAAGCCCTGTCACCTTTGGTTCAACTTTGATAACCAACTCCTTTCTGAAGATTTCTCTTGCTGCATCTGCAGAGCCTCAGAAAGTTCTGGCAGATGCTTTGCAACCTTGGAATGTAGACCATCATTGCCTAGAAGGCTGTTACCTTGGGGTTGAGTTTGACAAATTCACACAAAATTTAAGAGTTGATGGATGGTTTTAGTCTCTCTTCTACAACACATTAATCTTTACTTGATTGATGATACAGTTCTCTATGGTCAAAGATACTTCCAGTGCCTTTCCCTTGATGTTTGTCTGGTATTAAATGCTTGGCTTAATACTACTCCAAGTTTAGCACATTCAAAAGTCATGGTCTTGGTTGGGTGCAGGAATTTTAGCATGTTTGGATGGGTACATGAACATAGCAATGGAGCAAACTGAGGAGTATGTGAATGGTCAACTGAAAAATAAATATGGAGATGCCTTCATTCGAGGCAATAATGGTAACACTTCCTTCTTCCCCTGTCAGAGCTCTGTTCATACAAGAGGTAGCTAGCAAATGTTGGATGAAAGCCACAATTTTTTATCTGGTTGGATGAGAGTAAAGATACAGTTATGGCCAATTTGTCCAAACACTGACTTTGTACTAACAGCAGATGAGGCTGTATTTGAGTGCATAGGCTCTGCATTTTTTCCACTCTGGAAATGTGCATTTCAGCTCCAAAACTCACCCAGGGGTTCACATCCAATCCCTACAATGCAAAGCTTTGTAGGGATTGGATGTAAACCCCTGGATGAGATTGGATTTTGCTTGCTTGTTCAAAATTGGGAGACTAAATTTGTGATGATTGAATGGCACGTATTGCATTGCAGAATGCCTGGAAGTTCAAGAATATCATAAATCCTGTCCATGTCTCCAAAAAGCTTGATAGATTTGAGCACTTGTTTGTGTTTCAAAGTTCAGGTTCATTTGTTTTGTTTAAAGTGAACCCATTTGTTGACCTGGTGCTTATTACATGCAGTTCTATATATCAGTACAACAAAGAGGACACTTGGAGATGCATAGCAGGATTGTGTGAAAGGAAGAAAGTACTCACAAATTCACAGCTTGCGATTTGTGAGTGAATCGGAACATGTGGTGCTTAGGTCAAGCTAGAAGGACCAGATGCTATGGCAGTGGGGTTGTTGTTTCAAGTTTATACATTCATTTGTACTGAACTTACATGGGTTTTCAATATTGTTGGCAATCCTTCCCCTTTCACAAACATTGAAGCTTACTCTAAGGGGAACCCTATTTATTGAGCATTTTGGTTTTGTTCAAACAGATGGTTTCCTTAGTTTGACACAAGCTTTTGATTTTTTATGCAAGCTTGTTCTTGTTTACAAAATCAGTCTATTATGACCCATGACCCAACAACCCTGCTTGGGACTACAGGAAGAATTATGAAATGAGAGTTCAAAGATTTGAGATATCAGTGTCAGTGTTCTTTTTGCATGCAAACTTGCAACTTTGACCACATTTAGTTCTTTAATGCTTAAAACCTTGGGAAGAATCTTTGTCACTCATGGTAGCATATGTTTTATCAGCCCCTGTGCTATGGTTTTTGGGATATTAAAGTATAGGAGAAGCGCCTGTACTCATGTCCTTTTCCAGTGGAAATCAGAGATGGGATTTCTTCATTTTAGAAATAGTGATAGGCTGGCTAGTATCTTCTATGGATCAGAAGATCCCAGTACAGCCTGGCTGGTACCTTCCACCACAAAAGATCCTGCTTGCTGAAAACATGTTTCTTCAGGCAGGTAAGGGAGCTGAAAATACAAAGGAAAAATTCTGGCAGTCCTTTCTGGGGTGGTGGTGTGTTCTTCACCAGTGTTAGTAGAAAATTATTCAAACTCATGCTTTCATTGCCTGCGCAGATAGACAAGGCTTACATTTTACTTCAGCCAGTTGTATCAGGTACAGTTGAGTTAATTGCCTGGGAAAAGAAGAGAAAGTAGGAAAGGACCTTGGAGCCTTGGGGTTTTTCCGGGGTTGTGAGAATTCTCTAACCTATTTTTAGTCTTTTGAACCTGTTAAGGCATCCATTAGGAAGACTCTTGGAAGACTCAGAGAGAAAGACTATTAAGCATACCAGTGCAAAGAGAAGAGATTTGAAATTGGGCATCATCAAAAACCTAATCTCAGCTAGGTGCTTAGTGCATTCATTTGTGCGGCATGTACAGAAATTGTCACACCAGCAAGGCTACCTAATGTTAAGAAACTTCTAGACATTGTCACATCATACTTCAAATTAAAGCCCAAGAACCATATTATTAAAATGGGTGAGTGACAAATTCTTTGAGCTCAGTGTTGTTTTCATTTTCCCAATGTCAGTTGGTGATATGCTTGGCAGAAGAGTCTAGTGGGATATATTGAACACAATTAGGCACCTAATAGTTCCATATAAGATGCTGACAACAATCTCAACAAACTTTGTTTCTCACCAAATACTGTTTGTGTTTAACTGCTGTAAATCCTATTTCGACAATGTCCCCTCTGTCTGAAGCAGAGGTCTAAAGAAGCAATTTGATATCCCCAGATTTACAGCTGCATTATACATTAGCTGCAAGAGTAAGACCTCAAGTCTATGGACAAATCCCTAACAGGATCAATGTCCTTCGTTGTTGAAGCTGAGGTGCACCATAAGGTGATTAAAAAACCTATGACATCCTCAACAATGAAAAAGATTTTGACCTCCAATTCTTGCTAGGGGGATTGAGGCCACCCACTCCCCAATCATCTGGAGATACAAAAGCAGGAGAAGCAGTAGGCCATCTCCACCCTATATCACTGCTAGATCCCCTTGTTAACCGGTGCTTGACAGGAAATTGTTTTCTGGAGAGGGACCTACTCCGAAAGAGATGCTCGGTTTGAAAGAGGTCATAAGGTGAACGAGGTTTTCCACCTGCATTCAGTGTCTCTTTGTGCACCGAGGACACCTGTGCTCCACGAGAAGCAACCTCAGGCCCTGTTATATCATCTGTCACTACTCCAATTCTTGAAAGTTTGTTCCTAGAGCTTGTTGGTGCAAGAGCACCAGTCCCTCGTACTCCTACACCTCTTGAGGCTACTGGCTCCAAGACCTTGACCTTGGTTGCAGCTTTCTCAGCTATCCCACACTGTGGGCATGTAGGATCTTGACGTAAAGAGTCAGGAGAAGCTTGCTCCAGGCACTCAGCATGGTAAACATGGCCACAGACGAGAACTCCCACTACAGTGCAATCAGTGATTCCAACCATTCGATGTGAACTCCAGGGTGGCTGTTGACTTAGCAAACGGTTGCACACACCACAAGTCTGTGATATGCCATTACCAATACACAATTAAGTTCGGACAGGTCAAAAGCTGCCAGAGGTGTACTCATGGAAGAAACTGAACTCCCTTGACAACACAAACAGCAAAATTCCAGTTAAACTGGGTGCAATATATGATACCTCAGAGTGTGAAGAGGCACTGGCAGATTGGGTGTTCCTTGCCCTGATCCTTTCCACAGATAGCAACCCTGTGGCTTTATCAACACCTTCATAGGTTGAACCCCAGCCAAAATCAGATGGGCTGCTTGCATTTGTCCAACGCAAGCGCTCTTGGTATGGTAATGAAACTGCTTCAGAAGATGTCTGCACAGGCCACATCACACATCAGAACTGCACTTCGCATCTCCAATACTCTGTAACTTATGAAACAACACCCAGCCCTCAGAGATGGGAACTCAACTGGTGCAAACCAGATATAAGCTGGTTAGTCTGAGATATGTATAATAAGAGTGGAATTGGGAATTTGAAGTGAGGCTCAGAAAGACTGAATACAGGCTCTTCAAATGGTGCTGCAACAGGGGTTGGGGTAAAACTGCTGGTTCACCAACTAAGTGCTCCTCTGTGGTGAGTCACAAGTCACTAGATATTATGGACATTCTGGCTGATAAACAGCCCTTTCCAAACTGAAGAAAGTAACAAAACAAACAGATCAACAACATGACTCCTCGGTACATAATATTAGATGTGTGGACATTCTGGCTGATGAACTACCCCTTTCCTACCAGCAGAAGTAAAGGAACAAACAAACTAATCAACAACATCACTACTTAGCTCCAAGGTAGAGTTTGGGTTCAGTAGGTCGCTGGGTTCCTGGACTGTGAGGTTGGTGTGACTTAATTGTATACCTATGCTTAAAGTGGCAGATTGCAGAACTCATTCCAAAAACATGCATATAAATGAACAATTCCTCCCAGCAAAACAAGGAAAAAAAGTATGAGTGACAAGCATGAATACTAAACCTGCTTGGATGATGATAGGATAATGGTTGGGCTTGATGTTGGTACTGCAACACAAACACAAACAATTTCATCAACAGTATTTACCTGCTACATATCTGCCACCACTCATCTTAAACTTTAATAGGTACACTACTTCAAGTTACTGCATTCTCAATACCAGAGGCCCTTAAACTGGCAATTTGAAGAGCACATGATAAAGACCCAGAGCAATTATGAACCTGGTGCTTTGAGCCCACATAAGATTTTGGTGAGTCTAAGGTTGAAAGCCTCTTTTGGTTTTTGCTTGTACAATCAGATTCCAACATTCCTTCACCCTATCACCAGGACTCTCCACTGATCACCTACCTGAGTAGAAAAACTCTAAGAACACCATCATACCTGTGGGGGCAGGAACAATGTCGCTGATGTGATCACTGGATAAAGCAAGAGGATTGCACACATTTGTCCTGAAACTGTCAAAAGGACTGTCCCCTAAAGAGAAAAAGCTTTCAGAGTGCCTGCGGAAATGGCCGATCAGCCTAGCACTACCTAGCCTACTCCCACTTCTGCTGCCCCTGCTACTTGAAGACAGGGATCTTTGACGGAACTGAGATGCATCTGAGGTTGTTGCCAGATCTTCAGGTTGGGATTTATTCTCCAACCAACTGCTTGAAAGCACAGGTGAAAAGCCCTCATTGCTGCGCCAATGAGGTTCCTGTGCTGCTGTTGACCAGCCATCATTACTGGTGGGAGACTCTTGTGGCCTTGCGGCCACACAGCAGAGGGACCCCGTCTTGACTTTGTTGTGCTTTGTTTGGTTGAGTGTGGAAACCACAAACCCCAAATGTGTACTAGCTGATGTTGCAGAATTCAGTACTGCATGTTACATCTCTACCTGCCCTTCGCCAGTCCAGGATTCCTGATATATGTGTACAAGCTGTGACTGTGTTCAGCTTTGTAGAAGTTGACTTTCCTTTGCAGAGTACGAACACTTTCATCCAGGCAGAATCAGTAACCAGCTTCCTTTTTTAACACTTTTCCAAAAGCAACAATCCTGCCTGCACAAAAGCATCTACAGCACCTGAGAATTGTCCTCAGTAGTTCATTGCTGGAACATCAGGAATATCTTTTCACAAGTATCAAGGATATAAGTACTGAGAATATCTCAACACTTATAATTTTAAGTCCAACTGAAAAGTTTGAGAGATGACTCTATTGTAATGGGTATTTCAGATTTGAGAACATAACAGCAACCAATCAGCAGGCATAAAAAAGAAGAAATGACCCCTAAAGAAAACAGACAACAAGACCATAAAACAGAATTTTGGAGTAGTTTGAAGTACAGCAACAGTCACACACATGTTTCATGGAAAGTCAACAGCAATGTATATGATATTCACCATAATACCCCCACTAACTTCAGCAGTTCCTAGCAATGGGTGTAGGTTAATGTCAAACATGAACCAAAACATGGAGTTTCTGTCACAAGGCTGGCAGTAATGGGAAAAGTGAACCATGATGCCAGCTCAACAAAACCTGAAAGAGAAAGAAGAATGTAAAATATGAACAATCTATTCACCAACAGTTTTGCTGTTGCTTGTCTCTGGTGTCTATAATGGAAAATTTGCAGCTATCCTGTACTCATTCTGCTGAGGATTTGGTTGCCAGGAACAGAACTCTTGGACTTAATAAGTTATCCTGAGGGTCAGGATTTAGTAAGCTGAAAGAACATGCATGGGCAGCAAATCCTCATTGTCATCATTCCATTTAGCAACCTCCTTCTGAGAACCTGAGAGTAACAAGTGATCGCACTTACTTTCAAACAAAGAATCTGGAAAGCTTCCCATCAAAAACACTCTGTAGTAACCATTTGGGTGGTCAACACCTGAGTGCAAAAACTGCAGGAAGGAAGAAGAAGAGAGGAGGCTGACAAAGAACAGAACTAGTTCATCATGATGAACAATGACCAGAAGCATCCAACAATGGACTTTTGCTTTTCACCAGGAAGCATGAATCACTACTACTACTACTATAGTCATAATGTCACAACAAACTCTGAAAATTTGTCATCTACATGTACCTGGAAGCCAAGAATAGAGTACAGAAATTAGGAAGCATACACACACACACACACACACACACCCTTTGAGCATCCTCCTCACCTTGGATACTTGCTCCTGTCTTCCTTGTTAGAGATGGGACACACGCACTTTCAAACAAGGATAAACTCGGCAAAGGATTTGAAACCCCCAAGAGGCAATAAACCCAAACACAAGACAATTGTCTTCATACCTTACTCTCCCTTACTGCTCAACAACAAACAATCTGCCATATGATTGTCAACAACATGGACACATACCTAGCTCCATCATCATCATCATCTTCTTCTTGCCGATTTGCACCAGTAGAGATACCTACCTACATATGGTCACCGCCAAGCATGCATTCATTCATTCATTCATTCATTGCAGCGGCAAAAAACAAGAGGAAAAAGGGAGGGAAAGCATACAGTAAAGGGCCGCAACAACAACACCAACAGCAGCAGCCGCCCTATGAGAACGCGAGAAAACGGCTGCTCACCGCCTATGAAGACGACGCTAGAACTATAGAACACGGAGCCAGATCCCATGGCGACAGCAGAAGCAACTGCAGCAGCAGCGAACCAAGGATCACCAACAACAGTGGCAAACTGCAGGAACACAGAAGAAGCAACCAGGTATCTCCCTCATCATAATCAGCTATTCTGTCCCAGGTTTCTACAACAAAAACAACAGCTACTACCACCACCACTACTACTACGACGACTAGTCGTCAATACGTCATGCTTTCGTTCCATGAGAAAAACAACAGCAACATGTCAACGACAATGGCACGGCTTGCACGCAACAAGAAAAGCCAGAAAAGAACAAGAGAGCGTCAAAGACAACAAAGGTATAGACGAATTGACCATTGAAGATGGTGTGGACAGTGGGACACGAGAGAGAGAGCGCGCGCTCGCCTGGGGTTCTGATTTAGGGTTTCACCAAAATGGATGAAAGGAAATCATTCATTCACTACAAACAAAGCCAGAAAACAACAAGAGCATCAAAGACAAAAAAGAGGAACAGACGAACAGACCATAAAAGCTAGTGTGGGACAGAAAAGAGACAGAGACAGAGAGCCTCTAGGGTCGTAATTTAGGGTTTCACTAAAATGGATGAAAGGAAATCATTCATGGCATTACAAGCAAAGCCAGAAAACAACAAGAGCCTGAAAGACAACAGAGAAATAGACAACAGACATCGAAGACAGTGTAGGACACAGAAGAGAAAGAAAGAGAGAGAGAGAAAGTCCGGGGTCGTGATTAGGGTTACACCACAATGGACGAAAGGAAATCATTAATGCATTAATTATTTAACACACTCAGTCAAGAACTGGTCGAAATTTTCCCAGAGTCATATTTGGAGGGCACCTTAGAGCAGATCAAAGGTCCACCCATGAATAGTCCGCATTTGGGCATTCAACAATATTTTTCATGCTTAAAATGGTTGTTAACTGTTCCTCCAAGCCCCGTTCATAAATATGAAAGCTTGCATAATGAAAGGGGCCAGGCTATTCGTACAGTCCCACGATTAGGGGGCGTTAATCGCTTGCGAGAACAACCAGTTTCGACATAATAGGGCATCAAACGATAAACTGAGAATGAAAATTTTACAAAGCGAAATAACTGGGACCCAAACTAGTTTTTCCACCAACTTGGGTGGTAAACTGAGTTTCATGCTCTCTTTCCTTTTTCCTCACTGCCTGCACTGCTGCTGCTGCATATATTTTCACTGCTCCTACCTGTACAACTACTATAATTATTCTCGAACCTTGTGCGTTAAATGCTGAGTTTCGGCATTTCAGACTGAGATTTAATAAAATTTTCTTACTTTGCAGATACCACTGAAAGAGGGGATGGGGACTGAATGCAGGCCAAAGACAGGGGGAAGACAGGGTGAGTTTACACTTAACTCTACTGGCCAAACTTAAATTATTAATCCCAAACCTAACATAAATCTGATTGTGTTTCATTCAAAAAAGTATTGTGCATAGTGCGGGTGCAGGTGATTTTGCCTTTAGTAAAGTTTCTAGATCTATTCAATAGAGGTGTGGTGTGTTATCAAATTGGCACATCACATCCAAATTAAAATGTTATTCATCTGCAACACAAACTTGCAAAGTCTCCTAGGAATCTAAGTACACTCAAACTCTTGCAAAACACAAAGCAAAAAAAAACAAGGAGCTTGTATGACACTGCATAATAAGCACATAACGAATCACAAGCGAATGATGTGATTTTGAAGCCAGAAAGTTGATTTGAAACACCTCTCTTAGGGGCTTATCTTCCTCCAAAAGATTAAATGTTTAAAACCACATTCATATTGAATCCATTTTTAAACTAAGTTATTCTCGTGCTTTTACTATCACTTTTCATTGCAATCTACTGCTACACGAAAAGACTAATTCTCCGATCAGAGAATGGCACCTTGTCATGAACAAGGAGTGGGGCATTCCCAAAAGGAGGGCATGTTTCTCAAGGTTTCAATCAAGGGCAGACCTGCCTTTTCATGGTCCACCACTTTGAGGGAGTTTCCCAATGTAAAGTTCAACTCTTCAATTGTTTAGATGAACATCAAAAATTTGTTCCCCTCATATACTTATGGAATGCATTATGTAAATCATAATGCCCTTTGTACTGTAATGCTATTTTGTTCAAATGAAAGGCATTACAATAAATGTAATGGCCTTGATACAAGTGGGAAAACATTCTTGTAATGCCCTCCATACTAGCAGAACAGCATGTTGCATTGAGTAGCAAACACACCCAATGTTATGCATGGTAAGGTACCCTACAACTACAAGACAACAAATTCCAAAACTGTTTTAGGTGTAAGATTTTTCATTTTTTGAGGAACCTTACACCTAAGGTGCCTCTTCTCCTCCATAATTGAATTATAGCCGTCTGGTTTTAAAGTCATAACTCTATCAATTTTTTTACCTTGGAAAAGGACCTTGAAGAGGGCAATTTTGGGGTTTCATGTCCCGCAACTTGTGCCGGGCCTCCATTTTTCAAATTATTGTAAGGGACAGATTATGGGAAACAATTATGTATTATGGAATGGTCAACCCTTGCGCATTATCCACAGGGAAAAGCCTTGTTGTTCAAGACACATTACACCCTGGGAACAAACGGTGAAGCTTAAGCTCAAAGGCATAATAATGTTTTGATAGCATGGCCTTCTTTGACATAAGGACCAAGGAGCGAATACTTGTATTAAGGTTGCCTCCTAATATATCCTTTGCAACAAATGTTTTTAAATCCCGTTTTAATTTTAACCTAAATTTATTATTTTTGTTTGGGTGGAGGTTTGGAATTATTTTGTCCTAGTGCACCCAATGTTTGGAATATAAAATAATTGTTTGCACACATGAACACTCCTTTATTGTTTCCATCATTGTTCAACAACCTTGTGTCATATTTCAACATTCGAAAAAACATTAATTTTGTTTTTGGGGGGCTTATTTCAATACCCCCCACCATCACTTCTTGTCATCCCTTAACATCCTTTCATCACCCTTGTCACCCCCACCATCACTTTTATCATCCCTTCACATTCCTTTCATCATCCCTTGTAACCTTTGATAAAAACACTCATTAAATTTACAAAGTGAAGTTGGCAAAAAACTTCTACTAAATTGAATTTTGATAAATCACTATGTGAAACCCTGGTTTTATGACTACATATTTGTAGTTATATATGCCATTAGTGACTACATTACCATGTAGTCAAATCAGACTCATTTTTACTATTTAATTATAGATGTGCTCATAATCATAATTTGATTCCATGAGTTTAAGGATTGTGATCATATCAAATTCAAGACTACATACATGATTGGACATATGATTATATAGATGGTTACACATGATGGACATGTGATTATAAATACGAAATGTTACCTCTACCTAACCTAACATAACCACCTAACTTAGTTATTTAGCCTAACTTAAATTGCCTAATGTTGACATACCTACCTAGTGGTTTTAAACAAAAATGTAATCAACTTATGGGCATCTTACCCACCCATCCATTTGTTAACCTACCCATTTTATTGTATCTTACCATACCCTATCTACATTAGCATTTTTTAACCTAGGTCATTAAACCCTAAACATGTATATAATTGTATGTATGAAGACTTGAACCTCTCACCTTTATAATGATAAACCAAATCCTAAAATAATGCAACACATATTTATAAGATGTTAAAAAAAATCAACCTATAAGTATGAACATTTATTTTTTTCACATCTTTTTACACTACTAACTATGTAAAAAAGTAAGTAATAAGTAGATAGATAGGGAAGTAGGATGTAAATAGGTGGATAAGAAAGAACTTGTAGGTTGGGAGGTGTCATTTACCACTTTAGTATTACTTACTAACCTACATATATTGACCAATGCCTAGCTTAACCTAATTATCTACTTAGTTTAATCTAACCAACTAACTTATATAGTCAAATTAATTAGCTATTTAATTTAGCTTAATTTAGTTATTTACCTATTTAACCTAGGTGAGTACATTAGGCTAGGTAGGTCTACTAAGCTAGATAGGCAATTTAAACTAGGTAGGTAAACTAACGTATTATAAACTAAGTAAATAACCTAGGTTAAGTAGGCTAGTGAGGGCTACTTTAAGTTCAATAGGTGCATTAGGTTAGATAAATACACTAAACTAGTTAGGTAAATATGTTGAGTTAAGTAGGTAGCCTAGTGTTTAGTTAACATGGTTTCACATAACATACACTACACCAAACATGGCATATATTATTACACATATTATTGTCTTTGTAGTAATATAAATCACATATTATTACATGATTATGTAGTAAAATTGGATTCATGGTTATGCCACTAGTAATAATTATGTTCATAGTAATTTTTTCCATTAATCATGTGACTTTTATTACTATCATAACTTTTATTATTACAATGGGAAAATATAATAATATAATATAAATATATCTTTATTTATGATATCTAGATACGTGTTTAAACATAATAAAGCCACATTAACAATCTAGCTACCTATTTATTAACATAACTTATGGACCTAACCTAGTTTAACCTACAAACTAAGCTACCTAAATTAGGTAGCATAACCTAAACAACTTAGGAATCTAAGATAAAAGTTTAGGTAGGTAGGCTTAAGTAGGCAGGGCCAAGTAGGATCCTATTTAATTTTTTGGTCACAAGCTTTTTTGATTACCTCATCAGAAGTGGTACTTATAATTTAATATATCAAATGCATGTATTGTGTGTAAACTAATATTTTTTCATTTATTTATATAATTTACAAAGTTGAACATGTTGACAAAGGATATGGTATAAATTTAATGAAACGAAACATTACAACATTATCCCACATCATCATTTGTTATTCATAAATGCAACACTAACCAACTCCTTAGGTACTCCATTGATTGCTAAAAATAGTTTAAGAGAGTTAGGGAAGTTGTAGGGAGTGTTGTAGGGAGCATTGCATTGCATGATGGGTTGTGGTGCAAGAGATGGTGCTACTATAAAACATGAGTGAAGAAGGATTTGCTCAAGAGAATTGTTATTCTTTCGAAGGGAGATGGAGTTGCAAATTTTGCATAGAGAAAAGGTAAGACAATATATATTTGTTTTTGTTTCTTTTTCTTGTTTGCATCCATATGTGTCTACATGTAGGTTTTTTCTTTCTGCATCTTCTCTTTATATGTGTGTGTGAACAAAAAATCCAAGAAATGGTTTGGTTTTGACATAGGTCAATGGAACTAAGATGTGCAAGAGAATCATCATTACCAATTAAGTGGCACCATGTAGTATGTGTTTAACTATTTTTTTTTGGTGTTTAAAGTTTGTGCATTTGACATGCCCTCGTCACTTTGCAAATGTTGCAATATTTCAATTCATTTTGAGCTTTTTGTGCTTGAATTGTCTAGAAAATCACAATTGATGTCAAGCAATTTATTTGATTATGTCAAAGGCATGGTGCATGTCCTCTCCTATCCTTGTTGCAAAACTTTAGTTGAACTAATTGCCTTTCCAAGTTGAACATATTTTGTGACCTAAAATCCACAATTATATTTGAAGTTCAAAAAACATTTATATTTTAACTCCGTAGGAATTTCAAAGCCATAGGAACATTGTAATGTTGTGGTGTTGTTTTTTTTAATGGCTACATTAAATAATGGAATGGGAGAATCTTGAGCATTGGTTTGAAGATATAATCATCTTGGTAACTACACATGCATTGTCTCTGTTCTGTTGGTTGCAATGCAGTATACTATGGTAAATGTTTGATTTCAACATATGTCTATGTAAAGTTCACATTCATGTGTTGTTTAGTCTAGGTTTTGCAAAATTTCAATTGACTAAGGTGAATTGCTTGTAATGCAAGTTGTTGTGAATGTGCAAGCAACCAGTGGAAAGTCTTTTGCAAAACTTTAAACATGATTTTTTGCTTCATCCTTTGGGGTGAAAATTGTTTTTATTTAGTTCACCGATGTTAATCTACTTGCTAGACAATTGGGACATTGTGTTTGATCTTGAATACCATAATGATATAACAATCAATGGAACAAAAAAATATGTTTAATAAACTTATAAAGCTTGTAGGATATGAATAATAATATATAATAGGTTTGTCAAAGATTGATCCATCACTTGATATATGGATTTTTTTATGCTAATTGAGTAGCTTAGGGATGTGCAACATGAAGTGGGTAAGAATGTGTGAAAATAATGTGCTTTCAAACATTGTAGGTAGAATTGGAATATATCTCCTATGGCCCACATAGGCATGTCTAATATTTGATACTACCTCTCTAGTATAAGCTTATCAACTTGGGCTTTTGAGGGATTTAAAAACATGGGACAAATCATGTTGTCTTGAATTATTTGGTAACAAAGACTCGGAAGCTTCACAAACTATCACTAGCCTAGACATATTATTTGTTTTTCGTTCTAGCCTTGGACTCCTCAATAGTTTGTTGCCTCCAACTCTTATTGAAGTAAGGTGACCCACATCCCATTTTCTTGAAACAAGCCACTCCTAACTTGAATAACTCCTAACATGGTTCTCAATGATTCATCTATAGTTGTAGAAGCAGCATTTCCAAGCACCCCATCAAAATTAGGGTCAAACAAAGCTTTTCCATATAGATATTCATTATCATATCCCAAATGAACTAGCAAAAGTTTAAACTTTACTCCTTTTAATAAGACACTTAGGGAGTGGGCACACTTGTGCAATAGAAGCCCACTTTTGATAAATGCCTTGGAGAGTGGTTTGTTTCAAGAGAAGAAAATCTCATGGATGTTGAATGAAATGATTAGATGTTATAAAGGCCTTTTTGTCACTCAAAGCAAATGACAATTTGAAACAAAAGTTTGCCCTTGGCCATCACATTGTTAACCCAAATGCAGCCATCTAAGAGTTCAACAAACCTACACAAAATTCATTAGCTTGTCTTCAAGTCAACATTTGAAGTTGTGTTGGTATGATTGGATTACAATTGAACAACATGGAGTCAATAGGAGGAACAAATATTAATTAGAAACACACATATTAGCCACTACATAGGTCAAGGGGCAATTGTAATTTTTGTTCAATTTTTAAGAACAATCTATGCAATAGAACTTTGAGAGACATAAATATTGCTTAAATAAAAGTACTTTCATTTGAAAAAGAAATGGCTTTCTAGTGAACTATTAGTTATCTATTCCAAAATACCATCAACAAACTCCTTAATTCATAGAATACTACCAAATGTGAAAGGCTAAATCACCCAAAGGTGTCCAATTACAAACACATGACAATTGATAGGGCTTATAAATACAAGCTTGTAATGCAACATCATTTTCAACCTTAATAGAATTGAGATTTGAACTAATAAAGTTATAGAGTTTTCAAATCATGACTTACATGATCAAAAAACCATGTGAAAAACTCCTCCCACCATAGTTCCAAGATCATGCTTTTGCACAATGCACAACCCAAGACTTATGCCACCACAAAGTTATGACATTGAGGGGTACGTTAACATGTGTAAAAGGATTGAACATGTCTTGCAACTTGTTTTCAATGATTCCAATGCATGTATCTTGCACCTCAAATTCAACTTTAATTCATTTGGACACATGAACTTGAAAAGGATTTTCTTTAGGCTTCTTAGTTTAAGAGTTATTTTTTATGACCCAAACCCTAAAAGCACATCATACACCTCAAGTGATATCCTTGTTAGCTTTAATTTTGAAGTAGGCACCTAATTTCTATCACAATAACTACTATTGATGACCCAAACCTTAGAATCACATCATCCATCTCAAGTGATATCTCCTTGTTAGCTTCAACTTTGAAGTAGACACTTGGCCAACTTGACCAATTACATAACTTATAAAAGGTAGCAAATTGCTTGGAAGGTTGTGAAGGCAAAACTAACGATTGTACATTGACTTTTTTGGCTCAAAACTTATACCAAAAGTCATAACACAAATATCTTTTCATTCACACTTGCATGTTAGGTGCATCACATTTTAATATATAAGATCCTACATAAAATGTACTACACTAATTGTGGTTGTGGTTGTAGTATTAACAAAACACCAAGAGAAGTTTTCCTCATGTATGAAGTTTCATTTCAAAGATAGAAACAAACTTGATTTCATGGCCCATGTTGGCAAGAAATTTTGATTTTGCATGGTTGGCCTCCTAAATAACAAGTGCAAAGGTCCTAAAGCTGTAAAATGTATCACTATTGGTGAAAGATTGAGGATTGCTAATAACACCGCAAGTCACCATGGTCCCCCAATAATGAAAGAAAAATGTCCTCTCCACCATTTTTGTAATGCATTCGGCAATAGAAATCAAAGTTTCAAACACTAAAGAACAACAAAACATAATAATAATGTACTAAAACAATTGCCACACATTATCAAAGGTTCACAAGAAGAAATTTTGGGTTTTTCCACTACCACCCATTGTAATTACTTGTCCAATTTGACCACTATTTGACTTAGTATCATTGTGCACAAATAGCAAATGAAATTGTTTACTAATTATTTGTGCATGATTTCTATAGTGAAAACAATGATTGCCTTGTTCATTAGCATTGGATTTTATCCTCCATGTTGAATTTTATAATAATGAAAAAAATTGACATGGAAAATATCTCAACCCTAGACTCTTTGCAAGAGTTGTAATATTGTTTAATCAACATTTCAACTATTAACATCTAAAATAAATTGAATCAAAGTTTGATAACAAGTGGAAAATTATATTCATAAGCTAGACCTTGCACTTACACAAGAATTCACCTTATTTTACTTTCAAATAATTTTAAATTGTTAATGTGGAAATTAAGGTAGCATTTAACTTTATTTACACATTACACTATAATGAATAGTGATTGTTTTGACATATCTTCAATTATCAACATGGTACATTGGTTGAATTGTACATTTGTGTCATATTGAAACCATTGCTTATGGGTTGCATTTTACACTTATCATAATTTAATGAAAACACATGCAATAATTTGTAAAGATGTCACATCTTTTGAACTTTCAACATTTGCACATGAGTTGAATCATTCATTTTGAATGTCTTAAATCCATTACTATCTAATTCATTTTGCATTCACCATAATTTTTAAAAATGAATGTTTAAAAACTTGTTATGTTTCACATTCATATTTGAATTAAAGATTAAGTCAAATGTTCATATATACAAAATCTAGGGTCCATGTAGACCTTTATATTTTAAAAAATTAATTTTCAAACTTGTACATTTACATACATTTAAAATTATGTTTTTTCTCTAGTTTGTTCATCATTGGACAAGTTTTTTATTACAAATGTTCATGATGTCACAATAACAAAACATGAAAAAAAATTCCTTAAATTATTTTCCATTTTATTTCTTTTGATGTATTAGAAATATAAATCTTAGTTAAATTGTGTTTTAAAAAAGTTGTTTGGGTATATATATATATTTATTGTTCCATGATTTAACCTTTTTTTAGGCTTGTTTTGTTAGAAATTTATGTCTAAGTATTTAGAGATTTAAAAAATAATAATTCAATAAAATAATAAAAATAACGACATCAAAAAATTATTATTATTATTATTTTCAATTTTGTGGCATTGTTCAAATGACGATCATTGATAAAAAGATTTAATTATGTTTTGGCTATAAACAATATATGGAGATTTTAGTTTGTTAAAATCCTTCTATATTTTGGTTACAAGTCTTAAAACCTATTATAAAATTTTAACTTATATATATAAGTTTAAAGTAAGTTTGATGTTGGAACTATTTATGGTTTTAACATTGAAAGTATTAATCAATATTCATTATGAATAATCTTTTTGTTCTTTCAAATTTTTGATTTCAAAGTTTTAACAAAAGTTCATTGAACTTGCATTATTTCTATAGGGGGTCATTAAGTGTTGGAGTTCTAAACCATGTGCATCAAACAAAATAATTTTTGAAGTGTATTATATGATTGTTTAACCTATTTTTTTCACCCTATTATCTTCTAATTTTTAAAAATACACATATTTAAACCAACATATATTAATTATACGTTTTAATTATTAATTATTTAATGATTATAGTCATTATAAATATATTTCTGAATAAATCTAGTACTTTTTACCCAATAACCAATATATAACATATATTTTTACTTGCATATATGTATTAAAGGAATGACCCCCCCTTGAAAAATTTCCTTGAAATTTCATTATTCTCTAAATTTTCCCCAAAAATAACCACCAACTTGCGAAAATTTGCCACCGAAGATAAAACAAAAAATATTGTTGACTAAAGGGGGTTGGAGGGGCGGGGACATTATCCAACTATTTACTTCCAAAATATCACCAAATTATGTTTCTTTTATTTTTACAAAGGTAAATTGCACATTACAAAATATACACATAACATTTGTACATTAACATTACCAACCTCCATGCCTTGAGCTTCATCTTCACCGTGGTTGTTTTTTTTAGTGATCAAGAGGGCCATCTTCCTCTCTTTCTCTCCCAATCCCAATTAACCATCTAGATGCTTTTGAAATAGTATTGCTAACTTGGGATGTTAGAGATGGCAGTGGCCCACCTTGGACTTTAAATCAACCAAAAAATCATGAGCAAAATAGGAGCAACAAATTGATGAAGAAGATTAGCTATCTTCTTGTTGCTTAGGATGATCATTGGAAGGTTCAAAAGTTGATACTAGTTGTATCAATGCATGAAACATCTTTGAGAGATGTTAAATTCATGTTAGGTTTTTCTTGCACAACATGATTAAACCGAAGAATTGAAGTCAAAAGTTGTCTATAGAGCACTAATATATAGGAACCCCTCATTAATTTCCTCTTCCTACATTAGGAATGCATACAACCTACAACTATTCTTAAGGATCTCATAGGCAATTTTTCTTGTTTTTCTTTTGTTGCTTTGTCTTGGTTTGTTATTTGTTCTTCTTTTTCTACTTTTTTGCCTTTTTTTCTTCTTCCCTATCTTCTTTCCTTCCTTCTCTAATTGCTATTTATAATGACAAAAAAATCTCAAAAAAAAAAACAAGGTGGGCTTTTTTGGTGTTTAAAGTGGGACAACAACAACAATCATTTTTTATTTTTTATTTTTTTTGTCAATTTCATCAATTGTGTGAGCTCATGCGTGAGTATGAACATTGATTATAAATAAATAAATATATTTGGACATTTTGTGTGGGAATGGCACTATGACAATTGGAAGGGGAAATTTTCCCCCAAAACACTGTCACTCCTTTGTTTTAGAGGCAAAGAAAAATAAAAAAATAGCTACCATTGTTTATGTTTTTATTTATTTTTAAATTCCATGAATGTTCAAACATTACAACTTTATATAAAAAACCATAAGTTTGTTCCTCAAACATTATAACTTTACATAAAAAAATCATAAGTTTGTTCCTCAAACATTATAACTTTGTTGGCAAACCTTTTTTTTAATAAGAGTTTTCAACTTGATGTCATTTCCCACTTTTCAATGCATGCATTTTCCTATTCCTACTTTCCTTTCCTTGATTTTTCGTCCATGTAATTGTTTTATGCAAATTAACTTGAACTTCTTTCAAAGTCACCAAAGTCAAACCCATAGAAACTTGATCATCATTTGTTCCATATTGACACACCTTAAACATCACATGCCCAAAACAAATACCTTCATAATCCCACAATAACTTCAAAGATTCACAATCAATAATAGGTCATAATGTTATAGCCATAGATGCCAAGTTGTTGCCTTCATCTTCCACAAAAGCAATCACACAATGGATTAGTCCAAAAATTTCCAACAATGTTTGGAGTTGCTAGTTGTTTCATACACTTCAAACAATCCCACAATAACATGCCTAGGGGTCTAGCTTTCATCCAAATAATTAATGACCAATGCAAATATGTCTACACCACCTTTATACATCTAGAGATTAATGTTAACAAAAATTGTGGTTGTAGTTTCAAGCTTAGGTAACACATGCAAGTCCATGGTCTTTTGGACCATTTTAGGTAACAAAATTTCCACAAAAATTAAATGAGATGGAAAAACAAAGTGAGGACATTGACAAAAGATTAACTTACATAAATAGATGTTTTCACATGTGGAAAGAGGCCTATACCCTTTGCAAATATGAAGCACAAAGTCTTCAAGAAACCTTTGTTGTGGTTCATTACCATGTTTGTAAAGATTGGTCGAGCCAGAAAATGCAATGATTATTGACCCAAATGGCCTAACCCATTTCTTCCTTAACTATTGACTATGATTTTGAATCAACATGCACAACCATAGATTTCTTAATTAGTATCAATTTTCTTCTACAACCAAATGAAAATGTGTAGAATCAACATGAATTTTCATAAAAGTAACAAATGTTTGTTTTACTATATTTAATGAGCCCCTTGCAAAAAATATAATTTTGGTTTAAAATGTTATTAATTACTTGGTGAAACATGCAAATGATACATCTCAACATTTGTGGGTTCACAAGATCAACAAACATGTTGTCATTGACAACAAAGAACCCCCCTTCATTTTTCCACTTCTTAATTTGAGTTTCAATAATTACGAGATGAAATTCATCATTTTTTAATAAATCATCATCACATTGTAAGTGGATGCTTCCAACATTCGAATTGTTAAGAGTTGGGTTCATGTTCACATCACAAGCAAGTTTGTCATCAATGTTGTTGACACATTCAACAACAACAATGTTGTCTTCAACCATTACTAAACATACACAACAACAAAACCTAATTCCACAAAAGCAAAACACCAACAAATGAATGTATGGCTCAATTTTGGCAAATAAAACATTCCATAAAAATCCATTCGGTAGTGTTAAAATGGCTGTTTAATATTATATCATTAATTAAATGAGGGATTACATAATGGTTTAAACTAATAAACACAATATGAAAAGTTGTTTAGGTAGATATTTAATGCCATTTGTTATAGAAAAAAAAATTAAAATGAGAAAAAAATAGAACTTATAGAAATTTATGAAAAAAAAGTTCTAATTTTGATCATTCAAAAATCCATAACTGAATTTTGGCTTAAGTTTCTATAAGCAAAGATTTTCACATATGATTTTATTCTGTCAAATCATATCTTATATATTAATTCTCTTGTCTGTCTGTGACGGAGCTCGGGTCCGTCACAGAAGGCCTACCGGGCCCGGCCCGGCACTCCCAGATTTCCACCGATTGGGCCCGCCGTGGGGGTACCGGGCATGGTCCGTCATAGAAGGCCGGTCGGCTCTCTGGTCCTTTGCACGGGTGGAACAGGCACGGCCGTTTTTTGGTTCCCAGCACGGGCGGTGTAGGCACGACCATTCTCTGGTTCCCAGCACGGGGGGAGCGTGGCCTAGAGGAGGAGCGTTGCGCTGCTGCAGGCGAGAGAAGAGGAGGAGGAGGACAGAGGAGAGAAGAGAAGAAGAGAAGAGCGTGGCCTGGAGGAGGAGTGTTGCGCTGCTGCAGGCGAGAGAAAAGGAGGAGGAGGACAGAGGAGAGAAGAGAAGAAGAGAAGAGCGTGGCCTGGAGGAGGAGCGCTGCGCTGCTGCAAGCCAGAGAAGAGGAGGAGGAGGATAGAGGAGAGAAGAGAAGAAGAGAAGAGAAGAGCGTGGCCTGGAGGAGGAGCGCTGCGTTGCTGCAGGCGAGAGAAGAGGAGGAAGAGGACAAAGGAGAGAAGAGAAGAAGAGAAGAGAAGAGCGTGGCCTGGAGGAGGAGCGCTGCGCTGCTGCAGGTGAGAGAAGAGGAGGAGGAGGACAAAGGAGAGAAGAGAAGAGAAGAAAAAAAAGATCTTGATTGGAGCTGATCAAGATTAGGATCTTTTTTTTTTGTTGCGATTCTCTAGTGTTTTCAAACAAGAAGTTCTATCTCTGGTTTTCTCTCGTTGGCGTTGCTGAGGAAACCAAATCGTGAAGCAAAAGCTTGGCGGAGGTGGTGGTGGTGTTGAAGCACGCGACTTCACAGTGTCCGAAGTCACGGGCACCCACTAGTCACATATTGAATCCCTATAAATAATCTGAAATGAAATACAATGTCAACTTCTCAACCTTATTCATTCCAATCAGCTAGGCAGTTCATATTTTTAATTTTGAAATTCATTATTAAAAATGAATGTACATTTAAAAGAAAAATTGTACATATGTATTAATAATCAAGTTGTTAATTTAAATATAATAA
>Ga0209208_10002806_pt1 | contig 25039 bp, 34 predicted proteins | sample S1TSphfallax_3_FD_187694 | JGI IMG/M metagenome (GOLD analysis project Ga0209208, IMG submission 187694) | Host-associated microbial communities from peat moss isolated from Minnesota, USA - S1T2_Fd - Sphagnum fallax MG (SPAdes) (version 2) | ecosystem: Host-associated > Plants > Peat moss >...
CAGATGATGGAATTGCTTCCTACCGACATGTTGAGCAGCTCTACAGATCGTAGTTGATGTAGGAAGCAAGATCGCACGCAGCAAGCTGCGTAGTATTCGATCCTCTTCCAGTGATCTGATCTCGCAAGGGCAGGCTACACAATTCTGTTGCGCGTGGCTGAATCTCAGAGGCAAGCCAAGAGAGCTGCATAAACGTGTAGGAAAGAAAGTAATACCGGGGTTCGCAGAGAAGCGGCGAAGTTCTTCTTCTGACCTGTTTGTAAAGCGTTTTCGAAAACGCGTCGAAAAAAGGAGCCACAGTTTGTAAAGCATTTTCAAAAACGTGTTGAAAAAAGGACCCCACTGGCTCGTTCCACGCTCCTTCACATATGCTCTTAGATCTCTCACATCTGGAGCCATATGTCCGACTGTGGCCTTGCTATTTACAGTAAAAAGTATGCTAAGGCAAAAGAAGAATTATGGAAACTCAAATATTTTACCAAGCAAAAATATAATCTTTAGAAAATCCTCTAAAAGAAACCAAAGTCCTTCAAAATATCCATAACTCCATAACTGAAGTTTCAACACAAGCCAAATTTTCATCTTTCAAAAATCCTCACATAAAAATCAACTTATTACCTAGGGGCCAAAATCCATTAAGCTACTATACTCTGTTGCGAATCTACACACAATATCCTTGCCTTGGTAGGCAAGGCCAACAAATTATGAGGTTACCTGCCAACACCAAAACAAGCCAATAAAATGAAGATGCATGGAAAAAATTCATGTTTCTTTCTATAGGCGAAGGGTGTATTTTTAGACCCTTACTGGATTTTCAGCAAATGGCTCACGGGCCTTGTCGTTCACGATGGGTGCCTCAATTCCAAGAAGGGTCTAAAATAGACCCTTTCCTTGTAGATACAGCACACGGAGAAATTTCTTAAATGTATTGGGAGAGGACCATGTATTCAAGAGTATCCATCCTAGATAAAAAGAAGGATATTACAATACTCATTAAGAGTTAGGGGCCCTATAAAAATGAGAGGGATCTAACACCTACTTAAAAACCCACCTTAAGTGTTATAATGTATTTAAACAACAATTGTCAAGTGCAAGAACTCAAAAGGGATCTTCCAAGTGGAAGAAATCTTCTATGGTGGAAGCTCAAACCCCATGAAAATGAGGTCAAGCTCTTATGATGGAAAAGGGTAATGCCCCTAGCCCTTCCCATCACAGGCTCCTGCCCTCATGCCTAGGCACCTCAAAACAAGGAAGGGCCTCTAACCCTACCCTTCAATTTATTGACTAATGAATTGAACCCCAGTGACTAGATGAATTCCATGTATAAATTATGCCCAAATGCATTTCAGGTGGATGTTGAATGACCCAACTAAATTAATTTTTTCCTTATGGGTGATTGAAACAATCACATGAAAGTTCATGTTATTTCAAAATGAAATAAGTTTCATACATGGAATATCACTAATATTTTTTCTTTTTTTCTTCATTTGTAAATAGTTCACGTAGATTTTTTCTTCTCCATTAAAATTCATCTAAATCCCATGAATGAACATCATAAAATATCACCCATGAATTTTAATGGACAAAATTGCTACACTTTAAGGGATAAAATTTCATGCAACTTCAATATGATATAAAGATTATGTTCACGACACATTTGTTGAGAATTTTATTTTGTTCACAAAAATTCATCCCAGCTTCATTCGTGAAAATTCATGTATGAAGTGTCAGTAGTTGTATATATATATATATATCATTGCAATTTGAGGGTGAGGTGTAAAGTATAAACTAGTTACTTGTGTGATGAGGGAACAGATAATAGGTGGTAGGGATTTTGCTAGCCAAAAATTTGCTCGTGGATAAGATTCAAGTCCTACCTGATTCCATGTTCCTATATTGTAAATCATGGATAAAATATCACAAATGAAATTTACATGAATATTTTTCAAGTGGAATAAAACTTCAGACAGTATTTCAGGTATGATATTTATTTCATCCCTGAAATATTGTGAAGTTTAATCCTTGAAAGTTCATTGATTGAAAATTTACAAATGATATTTCATGGATATTCATCCATAATATGGAATACAATCTGCTTGGTTATTTTGGGAAGTTCATTGTACATGTATCACAAGTCCAGTTTGCCAAATCACAAACCCAAATTGAGTTTACTATTTTACTGAATTGCAAAGTCCACACTTTTCTAATTCTAAATTGGATGTTACCAAATCCCCCTATGGGGATGGTTCCTTCTGGATGATTTTGTGATATCACAGGGTCACTAGTTATCGACTCTGGTTTTGAGATAATTAGTGAACTCTCTGCATGATCCTGCCTTTTGTTTCATCTCTGCAAGATAAAATACCCTTCTTTTAACAGTTCATTCACCCAGCCAGCGCCTACACCCATACCATGGTATAAAAAATACCAAAGTTTTTTGGGCAGCTTCTCAACATTATAGATATATGGTCCTCCAAGAAATTCAGGGTCTCTTTGTCCAAATTTAACATATCCCACAACAAATACAGCCTTGAATAGGCCTTACTCAAGGAGATAAAGGTTTAAGCTGGGCATGTTTTGCTACCAGCTCAAACATTTTGAGTTGCCCATAGCATTTCAAAGGTGAACAAGCAACAGTTGAAATGCCATAGAAAGTGTGTGATGTTGGCTGAAACCAAAGCACCAGTCACTGGAGATTACGTACAGGTTCAATTTTAAACCAATTTTCACCTTCAAACCCACTATTGCTAAATCTATTTCACTCTGTGGACTGCCAAAATAAGCTTCACGCTGCCCACAATTTTTGAAATTTCTGGGCTGTCCAATGTCCCATTTTTTCTGGTCTAATGTAACTTCTGCCCCACAAAATCAGACTGTCCTTGAATTGTTTTTTAATTCATAGGCTGCCTAGACCTTTCCCCCACTTTCCTTGTCTCTTTCTTTTGAACACATTTTAATGAACACATTAGTGTCTAAAATGTGCAACGACATTTCAACTGTTACAATGGGGACATAGGTTGGCTTCAAATCTACATCATTCATTAAAATGGGTATTGCAACCTTGGTGCAACACCCCCAACATCTTATATTGCAATTCTAATAATCGTGGATAAGATTAAAGTCCTACCTGATTCCATGTTCTTATATTGCAAAATTCAATTCTAATAAGGCATGAGAACAAGGATAGTAATCTCATCCACCATCTTCTGTCCAAGTAATCTCCCAACCTGGTTGTCATTTCGCCCTAGCTGCAAATTTTCACTTCTTTTTTATTGGAAAAACTAATTTCCACATATGCAAAGGATTTCTGTAACAAACAAAAGGCCATAATACACTTCAAAAGGAAAAAAATCAAATCGCCATATCTCTACTACAGGTTCCTGTAGGGTTGCCAAAATATAAAACGATTCTCTTAAAAAAAATTTACTTTCATACCTGGTCCATAGCCAAATTTGGCTAAATCTTCTTGTCGATGATCGCTAGTTTGGCTACACCACACAATTGGAAAAAGAAAACCCCGGTGCTCCTGGCTTCATCGATTTAGGGCAATTGCAAGCGAACTGCAATTCTTCCACCAAGAAATCCACAAGCTGTGATGGTGCGAGGGAGATTGCAGTCGAATGGACTTCAGACGCTCCAGACGGAATTGCATTTCGGTGTACTTGGGATACTCTTGGGTTGTGAAGAGTGAGAGAGAGAAAAATTGCCAAGGGTTTTTGAGAAGCAGCAATGTCTTCTTCATCATATATCCAACAAGTTCAATGTCCATGTGCAACATCTAACTCTTTTGAAGGCCACAAAAGCAGCAGCAGTAGCTCCACCACTGCATGGAGAAGAGAGAGTTCAATCAGAAGGAGCTTGTTGCTCCGTGTCTGTGTGCACCGTCAATCCCAATTTACCCATCAACAACTATTGCAGTATGCCGGATTTCTTCCCAGAGTGCACCGAATGGAAACAGAGGCGCCAATCAGAGCTCCCGACGAATGTAAGCTTTCTTGCGTTGTTCCTTTTTCAGTGTGTGTTTACTGTCTGCCTCTCGTGGTTTGTTTGCGGAAAACTGTTGAACTGATATCTTCAGAAGCAAATCGAAAGATTGCACACGTTGTATGCGAGATGCAGTACGACCTCATCGTGACTTCTATGGGATCAAAGTGCACGACTTGGAAGGAAGTTTTTCTGTAGTCTCTGGAGGTCACACAGAGAAACTGTGGCGCTAGTTCTTTGTGGATCCTTCGCATTGGTGGGACCACAGACCAGAGAAGGTAACTGAACATCACTCCTGTCAGAGTTCACATGTCAATGGAGCCATAGCTCTAGTTGGTGTCAATCTTGTTGCTCTTTGTTGGTTGTTGCAATCCTGCCCTGGTCTAAACTTGGCAGAAATTCTTTTCAGGTCCTTTGCACTGGTGGGTTAGTATCAGTTTACTGCAGAACATAAATAAATGAAATATGAAGATGGAAAAGGTCAGTGCAACTTTCTCTGTTATTATGATACCATTTATGCCAAGATGTGAACAATGCATGATTGATCAGCTTGACGTGGATTTCTGGTTGTAGATAAATGAAAGGTACCCAGATTTCAAACACAAGAAGACAGGGGAAGCACTCTGGATTGAGGACAGACGTAACCCAGCATGGGTGGCAGCAGACATGGTTGCAATGGCACCAGGCACAGTGCAATTGAACATTTTTGCATGGAATCAGAAGCTTACAAAAGATGTGAAGGATGGGCAACTGGAGAAGGCAATGCAGCTTTTCCAACAAATGCAACAAGGAGGAACGAGTCCTGACAAATTCACTTTTGTTCAGGTGATTAAGGCATGTGCTGGTTTAGGAAGACTTCAAGATGGGAGACTTGTTCATAAACAGCTCATTCAAAGTGGTTACAAGTCCGATGTCTTTGTGTGCATTAGCTTGGTGGACATGTATGCAAAATGTGGGAGCATTGAGGAGGCTTGGACAATGTTTGAGAAGATGCCATCTTGAAATGTTGTCACTTGGATCACCATGATACTGGGACATGTGCAATGTCGACAAGGGCAGAAGGCACTGGAACTATTTGAAAGAATGCAACAAGAAGGTGTGCAGCCATACTCTGTTACTTTTGTGGGGGTGATGAATGCATGTGCCAGCATCCTTGCGCTTGAAGAGGGCAGGTGTGTACATCAGCAGATTGTTGAATTTGGATGGGATTCAGATATGTCTTTGTGGGGGATAGCTTGGCTGACATGTATGCAAAATGTGGGAGCATTGAAGATGCTTGGAGAGTGTTCAATGAGATGCCATCTCGAAATGTGGTCACTTGGACTGCTATGGTATTGGGACATGTGAAATGTGGGCAAGGGCAGAAGGCACTGGAACTATTTCAACAAATGCAACAGTAGGGTGTGGGACCTAACTCCGTTACTTTTGTGGGAGTATTGAAAGCATGTGCCCATGTGGCTGTGATTGAAGAAGGCAGGTGTGTTCACTAGCAGATCATTCAAAGTGGTTTGGAGTCCAATGTCTTTGTGGGGAGTACCTTGGTGGACATGTATGCAAAGTGTGGGAGCATTGAAGATGCTCGTAAGATGTGGTTAGTTGGACTGCCATGATATGTGGACATGTGCAATGCAGGGAAGGGCAGAAGGCACAGGAACTATTTCAACAAATGCAACAGGAGGGCATGCAACCAAACTCTGTTACTTTTGTGGGGGCACTGAATGCATATGCCAGCGTACTTGCCCTTGAAGAGGGCATGTGTGTTCATCAGCAAATCATTCAACATGGTTTGGAGTCCAATGTCTTTGTGGAGAGTAGGTTGGTGGACATGTATGCAAAGTGTGGAAGCCTGGAGGATGCTTGGAGTGTGTTCAACAAGATGCTAGCTCGAAATGTGGTCACATGGACCTCCATGATATTGGGACACGTGCAATGTGGGCAAGGGCAGATGGCACTGGGACTATTTCAAGAAATGAAACAGGAGGGTGTGGATCCAAACTCTGTTACTTTTGTGGGGATGCTGAATGCATGTGCTAGTGTATTTGCCCTTGAAGAGGGCAGGTGTGTTCATCAGGAAGTCATTCAAAGTGGTTTGGAGCTGGATGTCTTTGTGAGGAGTAGTTTGGTGGACATGTATGCAAAGTGTGGGAGCGTGGACGATGCTTGGAGAGTGTTCAATAAGATGCCATTTTGAAATGTGGTAACTTGGAACACCATACTTCAAGGATGTGCCATGCATGGGCATGTTAAGGAAGCTCTTAAATATTTTGAACAGATGTGAAGAAGGTGTACAGCCAAATGATATCACTTTTATTTGTCTTCTGTCAGCTTGTAGCCATGCAGGTTTGGTGGATGAAGGCATGGGCTTTTATGCTTCAATGGTCACAAACTATATTATTTCTCCAAAATTGGAACATTACACCTGCATTATTGACCTTCTTGGCTGTGCTGGCCATCTACAGGAAGCAGAGAATATGGTCATCGAAATGCCCTGGAAACCGCATGTGGCTCCATGGATGGGTTTGCTTGGCGCTTGTAAAATTCATGGAAATGTGGAGATGGCAGAACGTATTGCCAAATGGATTCTTGAAATGGAGCTTGAAAATCCTGCTGGTTACGTGGTGCTATCAAACATCTATGCTGCTGCTGGTAACAGGCATCTCTGTGAGAATGTTGAACGGCAGAGGATGGCAAGAGGCGTGAAGAGGCAGCCAGGTCGCACCTTGGGTTGTTGCTTGTAGCTTAGTCAATTTACCCTATGGTTGGTTAAGATATAATGGGGAAGCTTGAATGAGTGGCATATGGGGGGTTCATCTTGATTGTGGATGTTACCCTTCGATAACTCAAATCTATGTGGAAGGTCTAAAAATCCAACCAACATAGTGGAATTCTACGGACAATTTTATTTGGTTGGTCACAAGGTTGTTGAATCAATGGTGTGGATGCATTCCTTGGATTTTCTTTGTTAAACCCAAGTGTAACCACTCGTTCCTTCACAATGTTCATTTCAATCCATTTAGATAACTAGAACACATTTGCCAAAGTGAATTGTGTAGATTGAAATAACATGACATTTTGCACTCAATGCAATTTTTTTTTGTTTAGGATCCCATACCAAAATTGAATCGCTTTGGTTTCCATCACACCTTGTGTCGCCATGATTAACCAATGCATTTGTGTATTGGCTTCTTGTAAATTTTGATAGAAGGCTTATGCTAAAACTCCTACAAACTTTTTGAATTTTTTGTTTATTATATCTTTATTTTTTTTTCAAGTTTTGTTATTGGCTTGTACTAGACACAACCTTTGGGAATGTTTTCTTAGTTGGGCAGGGGGCAATATCATGACCGAAAAAAAAAAACAACCCACAACATTTGTTTTTTCATTTACAAAATTTGAATATATATTTACTATTTTAGTTGCAAAAGAAGCCATATGGCTTCATCAACTATTGATGGATTTAAGATTTCCACAACCAAAAATTATGATAATACTCTTGTATTGCCTTGATTTTAATCCTTGATTCCATGATTGCACCAAATATGTTAAAATTCAATATCATTTTCTTTGAGAAGAATTTTTTTTTGAATTACTTTATTGTTCCGTTGAAGACATGTGAAATCATGTTTTCATAGAGGCACTTCTAAAGTTTAAGCATGACATATGTTATCATACAATTGAACTAGACATTCAATAAACTAATTTTAAATATTTCATTAAAGGAAGGTGTTAGATGATAATTCAAGTTAAAAAATTAAAAAATACACAACTTTATAAAAAGCTCTCATTGAAAGTCAAAATCTTTCATGTTTTGGAATTGTTTCCTTTATCTCTCAATTTGCTGACAATTAAAAATATTACAAATTTTTTAAAAAATAAAATAAAAATCTCTATATATATATCATATGATTAAATATGTAGAGAAATCTTTCAATGTTCTCAAGTTTCAACACCCTCTTCTACATGACTTGAGATTTCAAAAAGAAAAAGAAAAAGAAAGACCAAAATTGGACAAAGGTCTGCCAAAACAAAAGGACTTGGATCAAACTCCGGCGACCACTCCAAGTTTGACCCACTATTATATTTTCATTTCTGGTGGATCCGTCTGCTGTTTTGTCACTCGTGCCCTGTTTTGGCCAAATCCAGGACGGAACACGTAACCGGGATCCCCCTAATTCGCCTGCTTTACAATTAACTTTAATAGCTAAAAACTGTTAAACAGAGAGACAGAAAATGAATGAATGAATGAATGAATGAATTGGAATGAACGACAGAGGAAAGGAAGGATGGAAGGAAGTATGGATGAACGGATTAGTTGACGGAAGGGAGTGATTGACGGATGAAAGTTCGGTCACCGGGTAGTTTGTTGCTGCTGTTGCAAGCTGAAAACCCTAATTGCAGAGCGCTGACAGCCATCGCCACAGTGCACGAGAACGACGGAGGAAGAGGACAAGAGCGAGAAAGAGACAGGGAGAGAAAGAGAGAGAGAGATCGAGAGTTCCACAGAGAGAGGGTGGGGGGGGGAGTGGGAAGTTGGGGATGAGACTGAATTGATGAGGCTTAGACTGTGCTGCACATGCCATAAGCATTCCGGCCAGCAGTAGCAATTGTGACACTTGAGATCTGCCCAAGACAAAAAGCCCGCGCTTCTCGCGCTGTTTCTGTTTTCTGGTAATCCACGGATTTCTTGCTCCTTTAGGATCTTCGATTAGAAGCTGCTGTGACTCGAGAAAGGGTTGAGGAGAGGTTAGATCTTTTGGAGATTATTTTGGTTGAGTATTGATTGAGAGAGCTGCGAGAGGAAAATTTATACGGGAGTAGGAAGTCACAGGGAAGGAAACGAGGAAGTGGATGAGGAGTTCAGAGTAGAAGACGATAAGAAGAGAATCAACAAGGAGGAATTCAGGAATAAGCGGGTAAGGAAGGCTACAAAGGAGAGGAACAGAAGACCTTGGACAGGTGGAAGAAGATGCGGAAACGGGAGAGGGAGAATCCTTGTTTTGTCTGTGGACACTACCACAAGTTTGAGGATGGAGAAGTTTGCGGTATCTGTGGTCACCGATTACAGGAAGCGACAGAAAAAGGGCCGCAGCAGAGCGCTTTTTCTACTGAGATTTTGCCGCAGTTTTTGTACCTTGGCAGCTATGACAACGCTTCACGCCCTGAGCTCTTGAAGGCGCAGGGAATTTCGCGCATCCTCAATGTACATGCACACACTCTCATCCTTCTCGAAGGCTTGGCTTGGCTTAACTTGGCTACAGAATAGGTCACGAAGAAGAAGAAGAAGAAGAAGATGATGATGATGATGATGCTCATCATGGCACACATGCAGAGAATGACCGATTTTGATTTGTGTTTTCTCTGATGTCTGTCTCTCTTGCTGATCACTGGGTAAAAATTGAGACTCTTGTGGCATAGGTACTAGCTCAACATGATCTTGATGTGTATTTCGAACAGTTTCTCTAAGGGACTGGTAGATAGATGCCTTGCAGCTAAATATTTTCTTTCATGGATTTGCAGACTGTCCCAACATGCCAGAATCTGTACAAGAACTCTTTCATTTATCATTCCCTCAAGGAAGACAAGACACTACCATTTGATGAATGTCTGGAATTCATCGGTGAGTCACTCTCTGACTTCAATTCGAGCCTTTTAAGATGTATTTACCTGTACTTCCTCTGGAGGCAAAGCAAGCATGGATTGTTGTCTCCTTCTCTCATTAGCAACACTGCTGATCCCATGGCTATTGTTAAGCTGACAGTCATCAGCTGTCTCTGTTTCTGGAGTGACCCTACTGGTATTGTACAGCTTGAGGAATGACCTAAAATTACACTGAGAATTACCGATAAGAATTGGGGTTTCGCCCTGGAATATTTTAGATGCAAATCATTATTTTTTTCTTGCAACAACAGTGATTCTCGGAGCCAAGGTTCATCCCCAATTGGTCCTGCACACACATACATATATATCACCAGGACTTAAATTATCAACTGTGGTCCAATGATCAGAAGTTGAACTAGGAGTGGTTCACAGTTCAAGAGTTCAAGGTGTGCAGTTTAAGCCACCTGCTTCAAACCTGTGTGGTATATCTGAACCTCTTTGTTTGAGAAAAGGGAGAGTGAACATGTCATGCAGCAAAATCACAAATATGGTGTGTAGAGTTTTTGAAGGTTGAATAGTTAAGAGGTCTTACTTGTGGCAATGCTCACTTTAGGTCAGGCAGTTTTGACTGAGAATACGTGCTCCACATTTGGCAGTGCTGGAGAGTGTGACATGGGCATTTGCAGTGTTCTAAGATTGCAAATGCATGTGTCTCAAATTGGTCACTCTTTGGTCACTTCATTGACAGTATTCTAGAGATCTGGAGCCACCTTGAAATCAGGACCCTAAATCATGCTGATGTTGCACACCTGAGTAGTGTTGAGAGAAGGGTGTTTGAGAACTGGCAGGAAAGCTCTTTTCATTGATTTGAAGTGGTGCCTTTGTTTTGGCTTGGGAGACCTTATCATAGTACTTCCATTGGTATCTGACAGTTCTACAGTGGTGACTTCTCAGGATAAAGAGAGTTAGCTTGTTTGTCCAAGAGGGTTTTCATCTTGTAGCCCCTTTTTACTTGTCAGCAATTATATGGGGTTGTCCCATACTACTACTAGGTGTTCACAGTTTGAAGTTTGTTGCAATTCTGTTATTGCTGTTTTATTGACTTCAATTGGTTATTTCACACTTTATGCATTTCTGCTAACCTGGAATGTTTTGGAGTGGTATCTCACGGCCAAGAAAGTGGGCTTGTTCACCAGAGCAAACAAGGAGAGACAAAGCTCGAGTGCTGGTTCACTGCATGTCAGGACAGAACAGGTCTGTTTTTCGTTCAGCTCTCTTTTGTTTGGTTTTGATCTCAAGGGGTGTACCCAACCAAACACATGAAATCTGGTGGGTTAGGTGACAGGTGTATCTGTAGACTAGATTGAAGTTGCACCTGTAGTCAGGGGGATTGAGGTAAGAGCTTCTGCTGTAAGTTCAGGAAATCATGGACTGGTTCTCATCACTAGATTGTCATAAATATTCCCTTGAAGCAACAAAATGTTGGTTTCAGGTACTTCTTTGTGCATCATTTGTGAGCAGTCTTGAGCATCACTAGATGTTTCTTTGTTGAGGGGCCTGAACATTGATACTTCTGCATGAGAGCTATTATGTACACCTCTGCAAATGTCACTGCCCGAACAGCTTAAACCAGAACTATGTTGAACTTGAAGAAATTTCATATCCAATGGAGCTGGGTTAGCTTTTTGGTGTGGGTGATCGAGTCATTCATGAGAATGTGAAGTTGTGTTCAGGTCTCCAGCAGTGGTGATTGCATATTTGATGCGCCTTAAAGGATGGCAACTACTTCAGAGCTATCAGTGGGTGAAAGACCGTCGGCCATCCATCAAATTAACTCCTGGTCTGTCTCACACGTTTTTATCCACCTTTTATAAATTGCCCTTGTGATTTATGGGAAACCCTAATCAGGTTTCAGCTGTGTTCATGTGAAGTTTGAAGTCTAGTTGAAGTAGGACATGGATGCAGATGACAGTTTTGGTCTTCGTTGATTAGTCTACTATGTGCAATCAAGTACTGTGTCTGTTAGGTGATCTGGTTCATGGCATGAAGTGGTGCACAAATGGAACACATTAACTGGAGTTTAGCATGATCATGGTTTTCAATTTCAGATCAAACAGTCCAGATTATAGCTTTACTGATCCAGTTTGTGCATTCTAGAAATAAATAACTCATCCTTTGTCTATGGCAGGGGGTATTTCCTGGAAATAGGCTCAGTTGGGATATTGGCCATACCTTTTTGTGTTTCTATCTAAAGAGTTAGAAGAAATCTTCTTGTGCTCTGATATTATGTTGTCTGGGATGGACTTGTCTGTAGCGGTGGTGCAACAACTGCAGGAGTATGAGATTGAAGTGTTTGGCAACAATGCTGGAACTACTCCATTACTGGCTGCTCTGGGGCTGCCTACATTTGGGTTTGGTTTCCCCAACCCTCCTCCTCTATCAGAGCTTCCCACATTCACATCCCAGGCGGTTTCAACTTCCCTGACCTCCACACCCTTTTTCAATGGGCCTGAAAGGAGTGATTCTGTTGCTTTGAATACTAATTTTGTCTTTGGGGCAGTGAGACAAGAACAGCCAGTAGCAAGAGCAGCCATGGACCATAGCATGGACAGTTCTTGATGCTTTGGATGGTTGTGTGTGTGCCAAATGCCTGTGTATAACTCACTTTGATCTCTGCAAACCGTCTGTCAACACATCCTTATGAGAAAATTCTACCTGAGTCACTTGGGAATTGGACAACTTTGTAGTTTCTACACAGCAAGGTACTTGTGCTTCCTCGTGCATGGCAATTGGTGAATGATTTTTCTTGCGGTTGCCTGATCAGTGGCAGGCATGGAGATCACATTTTCACTCCCAATAAGCTAATTTCGAGAGCAGCTTCTTCAAGACATCAACTTCTGGCCTAGAGGTTTCCTTACCAGTTTGAATATGGATCTGCCCCCCTAAATCTAGGTCTCTGATTCTGAGCACAGGTCTAAGGCTTGTGTTGCCTACTCCCATCTCCAACTAATGTTCAAGGTGGTGAGGGAAGGTGGCAAGGGGACTTCTGGCATTTCTTAGGGGCAGATTCATGAGAATTCCAGTTAAACATGCAGGGAGGAGCCAACTTAGAAAGGGATCTTGTAGACTGCTTACATATCAATGTTGAAGGCCCTTCTGTATTCAGTAGATCATTCTGAATTTGTTCAGAAGTATTCCTGTTTACTCTGGTTTGTTGATGATGAGCTTCTGTACTCAATACCTCAATATGAAGCCAATGGTTGCTGAAGTTCAAGATCTGGGAGTCATGGGTTGAGTGCTGACTGCTGACCATTGCACTTTTGGTGTCCTTTAGGTTTGTGAGTGTTCCAATTCTGCTTTTCTTTTCAATTTGGAGTCCTGACATGTAGTATTGGCCCAGAAGTCATGGGTATCCTGACTGTGTAGTGTGAAACTTTCCTCGAATGACAGAGACATAGGGTGTGTGCTGACTGCTGACCATTGCACAGTTGGTGTCCTTTTGCTTTGTGAGTGTTCTGAAATTCTCCCTTTCTTTTCAACTTTAGAGTCCTGACATGCAATACAAGCCCTAGCTGACTGGATAGTGTGAAATTTGGCTCTTTGTAATTCATAAGACTGGTGTAGGAAGATATTGACCTGGCAGCAACAAACTGCAAAGTGATTCTGATTGGAGAAACATGCCATGCTATTTGAGGGATAAAATGCAACATAGATGTTGGTGGGGTTGGGTGTCAGGATACCCATGTATTCACCAACTTGAACACTGTATTGCCTCTCAAGAATCTGATCAAGGCAGCACAGCTGATGTGTGCCACGGATCCATAACAGTTGGTAGATTGTGAGAACCATTGTTGGACCTTATGATTCATGGTTGAGGGTTTTTCAGGTTAAGAATATACACGGATATGAGTTCAAACTCTTTCCTTTTGTTTTGTTTTACCAATTGTTGATTGAAGGGCATGTCTGCAGTTTCAAAAAGACTTTTTTGACTTAAGGAATTCATACACCATTTTGAGACCTAGTGTGATAGCTAGAAACTCCTCTTTATTTGCTTGGTGGTGATTATAATAGTTAAAAATGCTGACAGTGGCGGTGTTGTAGTTTTCACCCAAGGTTTTAAATAACTGGCAAAAAGCAAACAAATCTTGTAAACTTTGTTGCTAAAAAATGGCTTGAATCTTTACATCATTTTGCTCAGAACCAATTTTTTGTATTTAAGCTTTGCCAATTTGAAGTCTACGATGTGTTTGTTCATATTGATGACATGAGGAAAAACATTGTTTTAGGTATGTCCCATGTCTTCTGCATTTTAGGAGTTTCATGATTTTGTACTTGGTCCTCATATGCCAAATATGGGTTGAACACAGTCATGGATAAATTGCTAATTTTTAACTCTGTAGTTGGTATTGTAGGTTTTTATAAACATGGAAATCTTTTATGTCCAAATCCAATATCTCTTTGTTGGCATATCTAGTTTCATCTTGTGTAGTCTAGTACATGAGTGTGCGAGTTGCAAATGATATTTGCATGCAAGATTATGTGCTCAAAAATTGACATGACAATTGAGTTTTGGCAAATATTAGACCAGTTCATTTCAATAATTTTATGATACCACTATTTTGTAAATGCCTCGAGATAATCCATGTACCATGCTAAAGTTGATTTCATCAGTTGCGAGTTCATCACCTTCATAATTTGATCATTCACACCTGAATGAAGCATAATGAAAGCTGGATTGAATTTTGAAATTGCAACAAATGAAATCTTTTTAAAAATGTACATCAAAACCATCCTTTTGATTTAGCACTTGGTGTTTCATGTCCTAGTAAAAGAATACAAGTTCATCGATAGAAAATTTTTGAACTTTTTTTTAATGCATACAAGATAGTTGTTATTGAAAGTTGATGTATATAAAGCTTGAATTATTTTGTTGATTAAAGAATTAATGTGCATGCCTTTTAATCTGGGATTAATCAAATTTGCTTGACTACAAACCCTAAAAATGATGCTAAATTGGAGTTTGCATGACTATATGACACATGGAGGATGATACAACACCATTGATCATGGACACTGAACAAAAAACTTGCATGATTGGTTACAATGTTTGGTGCTCAATATCAATTTGTGAAGCCAAGGTGGATTATTATTTGCATTTATATTTCAAGTACATGCACCTTCTATCAATCAAAGAATGACATCAAATTAGTGAAGATGAATAGAAATGACACAAATGCACAATAGCATTGTGTTTAAACATATACTACTTTGAATGCATGACCAAAAACCTCACGTATATATTAGCCCCTTGAAGCTCCCACTTTATTCACATTATCATCACACAAAACTTGGGTGCCTTTGAAATAATATCACAACCTCCTTTAACCATTCACATAAATGAACAAAATAATTCCCAAAAGTGTTTCTCCAATGTTATAATTACAGGTTAAAAAGAAAACAAAGTACCGATTGATCATCATGGAAATTTTAAATGGAGAAAGTTGAAAAATAAGAGAATTAAGCCAAATGGAAAAATGGCAATCGACAAACCAAAATTCCAACTCCATTATACATGAAATTGCACAAAATGGTTGTTGGGATTTCCTGGAAGCAATGTCACCAGAGGAACATACAGTATTCATAGCAACATATTTCTAATAGGAAAACAAAAAGCTTTCTTTCAACTACTGCAATATCTTGCACCTCTTCTACATTTGTAGCCTTCCAACAGTTTGAAGAGAAAGTCTAATGACCTCACACCTTCCAAGAAAACAGTGAAAAAGGTTTTATGATTTAAAGCATGATCAAATGCTTCTTCTTCCTCCCTCTCAGGCACCCGTGCTTCCTTTTCTGACCACCAACAGTATGTTCCAGACGCATGCCCTTAATTAAAGCTGACTAAACCAGGAAGTTGAAAGCAGACCATGAGTTCACATACCATAATGGACACTCATGAATCCACTGTTAACTCCCAAGTGACATTTTCATTGATTCACTACCAGAGCTGCATACTATATAAGGAATAAGCTGTTTACCATCAGCCACACATTTCTATTTGAAATTGCAGAGAAAACTCCACATTAACACTTCAAAGGTAAACCAATCTGTCAGAGAAAACTCCACAGGTAAAACCAATTTGTCGGTTTCAGTAAAACTAAAACAAACATGGCAAGAATTGAGTGCAGTCATATCAGAACATGAATGGTAGTGACTAGCTACCATTACTACTCCCCCACTGAGTTCATCAGCTCCCAGTGGGTGGGTGTAGATTTAAGTATATAATAATCTGCTCAAAGTTTGGGCAAAAAATTGTACAAAAAATCTGTCGTCATCCTGAGATTCTGTTGCATTTTCCCCAAAGCAATGTGGAAGGAAGACTCTGTCATGCTGTCTGCTAGAACTCTAAAAGACATCAGTATCATCAGCCACACTTGTTGATTACCTATCAACTGGCTGCCCCACCATCAGTTAGGTTCTCATCTGTCATGAGTTTAGAGTCACTCACCTCCAAGGGCTGCTGTCTGCATTAGCAAGTTCTACTGAAGTGAACTTGCCACTGTAGCACTTTGCCACTCACCACCGAGAGACCGATGAACTAAAAGCTTAGAAAATGCTGCCCACCCACATGATCCAACACTCCAAGAGAGGCCCTTTTTTCCAAGGCTCCTTATGATTCATCTACATTCAACTGTTGTGGTAGAGTCCCAAATCTTTTGCACTTTCCCCACTTGAAACACCTTTCGCATATGTGCCTCCAGTTGCAAATTGAGGAGAACACAACTCTCGAACATGTATAGGAAGGCTTCTCATTATACAAACGCCCTCAGTTTAGAGGTCAGCTGAGCCTTCTATTGGACTACTTAAGATTCCTGGGATTTTTTTGGGGGAGGATAATTTACTCAATAGACCAAATGCAATCGTCTCAACTCAGATTGGAAAGTCCCACTGGCGTTCAGTGTGCGCTGGGCAAGGTTGCGGATATCCTCTCGTGAGCATTCCCGTGAGATACGGACTAGTTCCCAGAGAGCCCCTCCTGCCACCAGATCTTTTGCATTCACCTCTGCAGGACAGAACACACATGCAATGATGGTGTAAAGTTAATATTGGAGGTCAGAGCACTACAGAACGCCTTTTACATAACTGAACTGAATTATGTACCCTATCTGCTAAGACTATCATGTAAGCATGTACAAGATGAATATTTTGAGATCAACAGGTTGAAAGGCAGGCAGGGAGGCAGTCACCATGCTGTGCCAAATGGCAAAGGGCTAGCTCAATGTGGCGCCGGATGGGTGATGCATCATTGTTTGCATTGGCCACAATCCATGGCAGAGCTCCATCATCAATAAGAAGCGACCTCCCAGTTTTATACCCTGCAACCCAATATCCAAATACATTCCCCAATGATCCATCAGCTAATCTACTTGCAGGTTTTGCATCCTACAAGTAACTACATGATAAGTTGTTAAAGATGCATACCTTCCTCAGTACTTTCTGCACATGCATAGGAAACAAAGATGATCGTGGGAAACCTACCTTGAGCAGCTCCTCGAGATTCACACTTTGCAAAATTTGCAATACCCCGGGCAACTTGGGCAAGCACATCAGGATGGCGGGAACGAACCATGCCAAGCAATGCACGGATACCACCTTCCTCTCTTAACTTTATTTGCAGTTTGTCTGATCCACACATATTGTGATTCATCTTTAGAAGGTATTGAAGAATGAACGAGCTTTAACCTAATTGCAATTCAAAAGTCCTACACACTCAAAACTAGCTCACCAATGCTTCTTGGAGAAACCCAAAAAAAAGAAAAAAAAGAAAAAAGAAAAAGGGATAAAAAGATCTTTTGCTCAGAGATCCAAGATTACCATTTCCACACAAATTGGCAATGGCTCCAGCCACCATTCGTAGAGTCTGAGGGTCCTCTGCATCATCAGCAGTTCGTGCCAACAGACCAATGCCTCCTTGTGCCATTATTAGCTCTTGATTTGTCTCTGATATATGAAAAACCCCAAGATCAGAGCTCCAATCACTAAACAATCTGACCCATCTTCACTGGCTTGAAAGACTGATATATGCACAAGGACTGGGACTTCAATCTTCATGAGTGTACACAGGAACCTTACCATTCATGGCCAAGTTTGCTACAGCACCAGCAGCCACCCGTCTGATGGTTTCATCTTCAGAACTTTGCAAGAGATTTAGAAGAGAACCCAAGCCCCCTGCCTCAACAATCTTCTCCTGATTTGCTTCTGTTAACATGCCAATACCATCACTGCAAGCGTCAGAAGTACATGGATAACTCCCTGCAATTCTGAAAAACTCTGTTCAATTGCTGGGTAAGAAAAATAGGCAACCTAAACCTTTGTCATCACAATATTTTACCATCAAAAAACTGAAAAATTGTTACTGCAGTTTGGACCCCTTCACTCTTTTAAGTCTTGGCACTGGCTAAAGGCACAGCAAAACAGATAGTCATTCCCACAATCACTGGTGGGAATTAGGCCACAGGCTCTGTTCTACCATGCATGGATCAGGAAAAGAGAGAAGTGTTTATAACAACCTTCAGCCGCAAGATTGGCCACCACCTTCACAGCATGCACGCGAACATCAACATCTTCGGATTCCAGCAGTGAAAGTATTTTGTGCAATCCCACTGCATGATGACACCCAGTTGTCTGAAATCAGAAAAAACTGCATCTTTATATCATCATCAAGAGTTCAGACCATGGGTAGTAATTATGTCACTCAAAGACAACATTTGGTGGGATTCTTCTTCCTACCCATAATGCATTTCCATCCAGGCACCTTGGAAATTTTGGAGAATTTTTTTCAACTAAAGCCAGAGGAGGGAGCAAAAGAAATTTGCCTTGCTCAAAGAGCTTGGCAATTGTTGCACGCTGCCCATTGATTGTGTCACGCATATGATTGGGCTTGGAGATGCTAACACCTGGGCTCTCTGATCCTATCGAGCTTCTCTCAGAACCTCCTTTTTCCATCATCCTTCTAGTGTGCTGAAAAGGAATACCAACAATGAAACTCTTCAGATGTGCATGCACTTTTTTAGGAAGAGAACCACACCACAGCCTGTCTGTCACTGATAAAACTACATAAAATAGTTCACTGGAGGTATGCAATGATGTGCTATCCGGCAAGCAAGTTAGCCAACATCTGCCACCCTCACTGCAGCAATGAGATGTAATAGACATACAATGGGGATATCCTTACAAAAGCTAGAGCTTTCTGGCTACCATTAAATAGAAGTACCTCATCGCCTTCATCACTGAGCAGTGAAACTTGCTCTTTCAAACTCCGGATCTCCTCCTCCAACCTCTCTCTGTCCTTGAGCTCATCATCCAATCTCTGCCTCAGAATTAAAAGTTCATCACTCTGCTTTTGCAGGTTTCCATTTAAACTTTTTCTTGATGCTTCAGATTTTATAGCTCGCAATTCTTGCTCCAGATGCTCCCGCTTCTGACTTTCCTTCTCAAGTGACAGTCTCAAACCCATGATTTTGCTGCTGTATTCAAGTGGCTGCAACAAGAAAGAACCAAGCAATTGGAGGGGTTAACCATCATTGTAATGCACAATCAGAAAGGGACCTTAGAAGACAGCTTGAAAGCCCTCTCTATGTGTCTGAAGCATACATGTTGAGTTTTACTTGGAAACCATCAAAATCTGCCTTATAGAGAGTACTTGACAATCTTGAGAAAGGTACCAATTATCCATATTGTAGTCAAGAACAGTTTTCACTACCTGAGCTTGAGTTGCATCAGGGGGGTTGGAAAGGAAAGTACTAGCATTTTTTACCTCCTTTCTGTCATGCTGAGGTTGAGCAGAGCTGACAATATCTTTCTCATGTATTTCACATTGAGCCAGCTCCTGTTGTTGACTGGCTAACTGCTTCTCCAACCTCTCACGATGTCCACGCTCCTGCTGTTGGGCAGCCAATGCATCTGCTAGTTCCATCTGGTGCTTTTGCATCTGCTCCATCAGCTCTTTCTGATGCTTTCCCACCACCTCAGTCATTTCTTTCTGGAGCTTTGTCATCTCAGCCTGTGTGTATTTCTGCTAGTAGACAACCAAAACATATTCATGTCAATGCATCTATAGCAGTGCTCTTGGATCATATACCAAAGTGTATATGGAGATCAGCACACCATTCTCTTCTCCATCAGGTACAATATCATGATCTCCTTGCATATGCCAGGAATACTAGCAACAAACTTAATCAGTGGCAATGAAAAAAGACAACTGGGTATGACATTGTCTCTAAAGATACGATTTTGAGGGTAGAATGTCTCAAGTGAACAGACAGTGCAACTGTCACACTTGTACCCATCAAAAGTAGGAGAGTGGAATTGCTGAGAAAGCTACTGCACTATTCCATATCAGATCTGAACAAACTGCAAATCCTCTGAAGCACAAATTGAGTTTTTGGGCATTTATATCCAGACATACCTCTTCTTTTCCTGTCTCACATTCAAGAGACATTGCTTTGACCTCCTTTTCAAGCTTCTTCCTGAGGACACACTCGGCCTCCAGTTTTTGCTTCATGTCCGCAACAGCCTTTTGACAACGCACCTTTTCTGCTGCTATTGACTACACAAACCTCTGACTATCAGCTGTATGTTCCATGGCTTTTACAACAGCATAGAAGATGCATTGAAAAGGTACAGCAACCATAGAAAGAAGATTGGAGACGGATGGAATCAGCAGGGGAACAACACTGTGGTAAGCAGCAATAACGAACCTCCAGAGCACTTGCAAGCTTGCTCTCAGCTTCAAAAACACATTGCTGAGCTTCCTCAAGACTTCTTGCTGAGTCATCTTCATTATCCTCCCTAGCTTTGATTTGCCTCTCGTTCTCTGCAACTAATCTATCCAGTTCTGTTTCCAGCCGACGGCAGAGGCTTTTGTAGTCAAACTCCTCCTTTAGTTTGACCATGTTTTCGACTTTCATTGCCTGCATGAGGGAGATTTCCCGCAAGATCAGAAGAACAAAGGTCTATCATTCTGTCTCTCCTCTGGACTACTAAGACACCATGTATTTCAGATCAAGACCAACAGGCCGCCATAGACAACCTCCCATCCTAGTCAGAAATTGTTGGGAAACCATCCATCCTACAAAGATCGTTTCTTCCTAAAAACATTAGTACCTAAAAAAATCACTACACAAGGTGCATAAGGTTTCAACACTTGAGAACCCACCCAAATAGTTTCAAACACACTACAACTTCCAACAAAAGAATGGTGATAATGACCCACCCGTTGACCAAACATGATGGTGCTGGAGGTTTCTCCACGGTGCCGGGGAGATGGTCCAATTGTCACCACCAGCGATGTCCGAGCAGTTCCTGAACAAACAAAATGTTCAGCACTCCTACAGCCAAATTCACAGAATACTAGAGGCATGCCTGAGCTCTGATATGCCATTTAGACCTTGATTGAATGAATAACCTACAATAAACCCAACCTTGTTGCCCAAAGTTGTGCTGAGAGACTGCAAACATGCCTTGCAGTTTTTATGAAGCTCGACAAACATGCACAAATGTTAAATGATTTCTACTGCTCCAGGAGCCCATGCATTTGGAGAATGTGTGCCCATTTTATTTTCTAGTCTGGTAGAGGGGACAACAAGAGTGAGTACCTCCAAAAGAATCCCGCAGCATTCTTGTCAATTTGGAATCACGTATAGGAACATGAGGACTGTTTTCAGCGAGGGCATTGATGCACTTTCCCAATGCTGTTAAAGAAAGATTAATAGACTTTGCCTCCTCTAGGGTATGGCCTTCACTCCCTGCTTGAATCAATAACAATACGTGCAGCAATGGTTAACTGACCCACTGTAGATAATACCCAGAAGCCTTTATAGGGTACAAGCACTCTTTCAACATATATGACTAATAAATCAGAGAGAGACCCAGTAAGAACACAACAAAAGAGGCTGAAGAGAAGAAGCAAGGGAATGAAAACAAGAGAGGAAACGGACCAGATTTGTCAACCCGTTCAGATCCTGCCAGATCAACAATAAGAAGTTTGCTTCGGCGAATAGTAGGTGCACGAATGCCCTTTGTTAATTGACTCCCAGTGCCGTTCTCATTCAAAACAATAAGCTCTCTATCTCCAGCTTTAACCCTAACTGTTTTCTTCACTTGTACCTGTTCCAGCCCTCCACATGAGCACCTCCCACCTAGTTTAGGAAGGCCCCCTTCGCCATTGCAGCCAAAGAAATCACCAGCTTTTCCACCCAGGTCCACAATTCAGGCCAAAATTGACATTTATGATATACAAACTGATGAGTGAGACCTGTAAGCATAAGTAGGAACAGGCTGAGAAAAATGGGTGGAACTGGCAGACGAGATACCAATAAAATTGCATGACTCCGTGAAGATTCAGTATTGAGCTTGGTATTGGCAGCAAACCGATTGGCCTCCCCAACATCCAGCAGTCGTACAAAGCTACTCTGATCCTGGATTTGTACTTGGGTAGCTCCAGGGACTGAAACATCACCTGTTTTTGGGTCCTCTGTGATTGCAATGTTGTCTTTTTCAGGGGCTAAAAGATCTTGCACTGACTCCATGTATAGCTGTTGTTGTACACATCAAACATAAAAGGTAAGATAAAAAAGATGAGATGAACTGAGTCAGGGACAATAGTATGATGAAGAAACCATTCTCCTGTGTCCTGCAAAAAGAATCCACTGAAAAACCTGGGGTACCTGTAAATATGACACAGTTACTGTGTCCTCGCCAGGTAGAATATCTGCAAGAATGTCTTCCATTGCACGGACCATGATTCCCCGATCTGAACAGTCGTCCATTCCTAACCTTCCAAGTGTGAAGGTCTTTCCAGTTCCCGTTTGTCCATATGCCATAACAGTTCCATTATACCCTTCAAGCACACTCTGGGAAGAACAATTGACATGCAAGCCAGCCACAGTCTTAGCATACCATCATGTGAGACCTTGATGACCAAATCACAGAGAGCAGATTTGCATTCTAAGTGGCTAGAAAACTCTGTGAGGGATGGAATTGCACATCATCACTTGCAAGTACTTTCTGCAGGCATCTGAAGAATTTCCCATGTCTGGTTTTAGATTGGAATTATTGAAGGTCAGTCAAGAAGTCATAGTACCTCAACAACAGGCTTTGCTACCACTTCATAGACACGTTTTTGAGAAGATGTTTCTGTGAGCACTTCATCAAATTGGTATGTCTCACAGTCCCAGTTGTTCTTGCGAAGCTTCAGTCTCTTCAACTAAGACACAAAAAGCCAACCCACAGGGAGTGATTCAAATACAAATGAGGATCAGCATGCTAAGAAGCTATCTGATTCACACAAAGATGAAGAAATAATTCCAGGTCACCTTTGAGTGACTGTTCTGTACACCAATCCACATAGCCACCCTGTCTGTCTTTCCTTTTCATTCAACTCTATACATTTGCATCTGACATGTATTCAGCTGCTATCCCTAGGGGACGTTGAATCATGGCAGCAGAATTTTGGAGGGGAATTGACATTCAAACTTTGTTGATGTTTGATGCAGTAATAATGTAGCCAGAATCCAAGGAGAGTAAGCGCAACAAACCTCAGGTTGAAGCTCAACACAGTCAGCAAAATCAACATCAGATACCAGTTCTTCAGCATTCCTGGGCCGCAATCTCACTGCTACCCGTACCCTGTTGGGCACTGTGTCACAATCCAACAACCAGATAAACCAAAATTAAAAAAAAGAATGCTGATGAAGTAGACAGAGATACCAAGCTTGTTGTATTGCATTGCAAGCACAAGAAGAAAAGGACTCCACAAAATGCAAAATGTGTATGTAACATCAGTCTACAAAATCTAAGGAATGGGTTTGCAGACAGAAGCCCCAAATTGACACCAAAAAAAGAAAACCCACAGGGCCAGATTGATGTTCAAATACCCCAAGAAACCATTGATGTCAATTTTGAGAACTGCAATTTTTTCAAGGACCAAGTTTGGGATGTTGTAAAATGGCACTTTCTAATTGAAGCATCATCAGATCAGAGCAAACAAAGTACTCAAAAGGAATTGAATGCTGATCACAAGCTTTGCAATTGCCCCTCTGCTCCAATGCTGCTTTCTATGTCTCAAGAAGGACAATGGCAGCATTTCCACCACCCAATTCCTGCCTGGAGAAAAAACCTTGGGAGAAAGAAAGTCTTTTGGAGAGAGAAAGGCATTTGCATTAGGTCAAGAAATCGGTCAGAGAGTTTGAATTTCAATTTGTCTTTCTGTACATGAGAGTGGGCTTCAGGGAAAGAAAAGCATGCATAACAATCTTTCCCATTCAATAACATTTGATAGCAAACCAACCCTAATGTTACAAGCAAGAAGGGGGTAATGTTGATCTGCTTTCAGTCGCCATGGTCCTTAAACAAAGAAGCTCTGCTGCTTCATGCAATGGGTTGTTGCTGGATTTGTTCATTCATTTCTGCTTTTTGGGTGTCCAGATTTCTACCAGCTCTCTTCTTGCTCCCCTGCTCCTCCTCCATTGAACACAACAAAACATCACAGCATTTTGGACCAGATATCGTAGCTATCTGTTTTCAATTCTTCATCTGGTTTCTAGAGTGTGGGTGGGAAGGAGGAAGATACTTTGATAATGTGCCGTACAGAGGACACATAGTCTGCTTGTACAGTGGGGGAAGGGGGGAAAGGGGGCACTTCCATTCAGATTTTGTCCACAATGTGGGTATTTCAGGCGATGGAGGAAAAAGGAATGCGGATGTCACAATGCCATAGAACGCCGTAGAATGCCACACAATGTCATCATGAGTCAAAAAATGTTGGAATCCCAAGGACCCAAAACCAACAGTTTTGTCAAAAGCACACTGCAGCATCACGATGCGCAACGTCCCTGGGTCTCGCGTCTTGACCATCCGCTGGAGGATCGGTCCACACAAATACCACTAGAAGAACAAGCCTGTAGCAGTTACGAAAAGTTTGCAAAAAGAGAAATGCGTAGACTGCGCATTGCTTCACACACACAGACACACAGAGGTGCACATAGAGACAGAATACCCACAGAAGAACACGAGGAAACAGGGAGCGCGAAGGAGAGAGAGAGAGAGAGAGAGAGAGAACACAAGGGGGAGACAGTGTGAGATTTTGAGACCTGCAGTTTCGAAGCCATTTTTGCCGGCGGACCCACTGCTACTGCGGCGATGGTAGGCAGTGGAGGAAGGCGATGCGGATTTGGGGCGAACGGAAGGAGAGCCAGCGGGAGTGGCAGCAACCACCGGCTTATGACCATTGCCAGAAGCAGCAGCACTACCAGAACTATTCACAGACAAAGGTCGATCCACACGCAACAAAGCCCGCGGGGTAATCGTCACACCACCACCACCACCATTCTTATGCACTGAGGTAAATGCCATCCCCTAGAAGTAGTTCTGTTGCCCACCCACCCCACCCTCCAACGCG
>Ga0209208_10002807_pt1 | contig 25039 bp, 22 predicted proteins | sample S1TSphfallax_3_FD_187694 | JGI IMG/M metagenome (GOLD analysis project Ga0209208, IMG submission 187694) | Host-associated microbial communities from peat moss isolated from Minnesota, USA - S1T2_Fd - Sphagnum fallax MG (SPAdes) (version 2) | ecosystem: Host-associated > Plants > Peat moss >...
TGACCCCATGGTTGCGTGAACCGCGCAGTGCATGGCTGCTCCTCATGCACTCAAATTTATTCTGTTTAAAATCTGACCGGCGGCAAAAAGGTGTGAATCTAGCCAAAAAAGGTGTGAAAATAGAATTTTCCTAACACTTGGGTTGAATGAACATTCATCGGACCAAATGAATTAAAATAACAAATGTTCTGTTAAGTTCACAAAAAATGAATTCATTGTCCTTGCTGAAGCATAGTCCTCAAAATATGGGACCTAATGAAAACTACATCCTTCCATAGTCTTTCCCTTACAGGCCAAAAATGAACTCATCCTCAATGATGAATATTCCTGAAAATGTGGGACCAAATTAAAACTACATCCTTCCCTAGTCTTTCCCTCACAGACCAGTGTTTGTTTTTCCCACAAATTTTGTCTTTTTTTCTGAAAAAAAATTGGGAAGTTTTTGGAATTTTTTTCTAATGTATAATTTGACTAAATTTGCTAATGTTTTTAGAAAAATTCGCACGGACAGAGCCAATAAATAAGAAGAAGATGAAGAAGAAAAAAGAAGATTATAACTTAAGTTTTCGTGTTTTTCTTTTTGTACGAGTATTGTCAGCATTCGTAGGTATTATTTCAAAATGCAAAAGACCAGGGTTCAAAAATTCATCCACTTCTGTGACCTAAATCCTTTCCCCTGTCCGTCGTCATCCCAATTTGTGCCCGTTCGTGCGTTTGGTGGACGTCGGTTCCACACAGTTTTGTATGGCGTTTAGCGAAAGGGCGAAGAAGCTCGCGCGCTTCGTCGACGACTTGAGCGCCGGGGCGGGAATTGTTTTGGGTTTGGCTTCTTTCTCTCGTGTCGCTCGCAACAGCAGCGCACGCACTCGGGAGACTTGCGTGCTCAATTGATAATTTTTTCAAAAAAAAATTGGTGTAAAAGAACGTGGAAATTGTCGAGGCGATGGAAAATCAAGCTTTGGAGTGAGACCATTTGTTGTTGGATCAGTCGTCGGTCGTGAGGCTGGTGGAAGTTGAAAGGATTTGGAATTATGGAAGTGATCTGGGAGTGAGAGTAACACAAGCAAATGGATTGCAAGAATTATGGCTTATGGCGGGTTTTACAGGAAGATGATTTTGAAGTCGTCGGGATGTTGGTTTGATTCTCTTCCTCGTCATGTGTTTTCGTTGAGGGATGGACAAAGCGGCTGTGCGAACCTGATACTGACAAGCATTTCCAGAATGGGAAGCGGAGGACGTCTTCTTGGCGCTCAGCTTCATTCAGGCCCGCATCATCATGATCATCATGTCTTAGATGAGACCATCATGCCTGCTTCTTACTTTCGTGGCGTGCACAGCAGTGGCGACATGAAAGAAAATGATTCTTTCTCGTCGTCTGCAGCACCTGGAGGACTCCTGCTGCAATCCTCCGCCGGCGCAGGATTGAAACTCTTTGCTCCTCCATCTTCTTCTTCAAGGTACGTTGGAATCCATGACACCACCCCCTTTGCAGCTTTGACTGGCAACAAGAATTCGGTTGATGATGAAGAGTTGCAGACAAGAGAGCTGGTTGCCAGTGTAGATAATAGCTTTGGAAAGCGAACAGCGGTGATGCCAGATAAAACCCCAGAGTTTTCCACGCCATCTGCAGAGTTTGCTTTTGTGAATAAAGACAAGCTTGCAAAGGGTGCCAAGTTCATTTCCAGTTACACGCCTGCTGGAGAGAGCAGCCAAGGACATGGCATCCGTTGTCGGCTTAGCGGCCTCGGGTCAGTCCTTTCCAAAAGTCCTCACGACTGCTGCTCAATGAACGGCATTCCAACTCTCCCGTCTCCGCCAGTGCAGAGGCCGCTGCTCGCGGTATCTACCGCGGGAAGCCAAATGTTCCACAGAAGTGGCAGCTTCCTCAGAAATTTATTTTCGCCCTCGTTTGAGTTGTCTGAAGAGGTCGTCGGGGATGAGAACAGAATTGGTTCAGTTGTGCGTCGGGATGGTGAGTGGAGCAGCAGTGGTGGAGATCTTGAACAGGACGCTAGCAGCAGGGCAGGGGATTTGACATGCGGAGCTGCTGCTACCAGGTGTCAAGGTCGACGAGTTGAGGCATGGCAGTCTGAGGACAGGAACGAACTCATGCGCTCATTGCAATCCATGCGCGCTGACATTAGGTCACTAAAGGTCTGTGGCACCCCTTCTTCCAAAAGCATTTTGCCTTCAATCCAGAATGCGGATCATGGTCACTAAAATATTGTGTCCAAAATCTATGTGATGACGAAGATCATACTCTGCAGATCTGAACTATGTTCATTCCAGTTTGAGGATACTGAGAGAACACTCCTTTGGACCTCTGATTTGTCAACAAAGAATATGATGTTTCCAGTTATGTGCAGGGTTTGGCCATTGGTGACCTCCATTTCAAACCTTTAGGTTTCAGAAATTCAAGCAGTTCTCTTAGCTACTGTTTCACTAGTTGTTGTGTCAGAGATTTTTCTCCCCATCCTAGACTGTTTTTGGGTGTTGGCACTCATCACAATGTCCAACAACATCAACGCTTGGTCTGCACTGCTGATACTGTACCTTGCTTACGCAGATGATGTTGAGATTCCTTGAAGAACCTGTATTATGTGTTCCGTGTGCAGCCCTTCAACCTAAATCCATGGTATGTGGCCCTCAGGGACCTGCACTAACTTTCAATAGGCTTGCTTGTAAGGGGAATTTGGGTCTTAGTTTCCACACATTCATAATTCATTGTTGCTCACAGTGATGTGATTATACAGATTGTTGATCCTTGCAGAGTTCTGCTTCCATGCATCCAGTTCTAAGGTTGAAAGCAAATGAGACCCCCTCAACATCAAAGTCATATGAGAAACAAAGCATCAGCGATTTGCCTGGAGATGAAGCTACTGAGCTCCACCCTATTGACCTCCCCATTTCCAGCAGGCAAATGGTATCTCCAGCAGCTCCATCAGGTTTGAGTGTCCAAAATGAAAAGGGCAATGATGGGAGTGTTCAAATTCGAGCTAGGAAGCAGAAGCAGTGGTGGAAGGAGTTATTGACTGCAGTTGGGTTCACAATGTGGGTAATGGCTGGAGCAGTCTTAATAGCAAAAGTCATTGGGGTTCCAAACCTTGGAGTTGGTACTGTGGCATATAATATGTCTCACAGTGCAGGCATTTCTGAAGAAGATTCAGATCATCATCCGTACTGTAACGATACCTTTACCCTTAAAGTTCCAGTTACTAAAAGCAGTGACTTCTCCTTGTTGTGGAATGTTTTACTAGCAATCTGTGAAACCTGATGCAGATGAGATCTTATGCATATTACTTTGTATTAGCTCATGCTGATAAGCTCGTTGTTGCTGTAATAAACAGAAATGCAATGCAGCATGGAGTTATAGAATTAACTGATTGTGACTTTGAGGACAACATAAGAAGGAGGTGGTTATCCTTCCCCAACTTTGGTTCTATTGGGTCTCCTGTTGCTGTTATTCCTCCAAAAAATCTGGTATCACAAAGTACACTAGAAGTGCTTGTAAGAGGCTAAACTTTACAGACAAGATTTGTTTTTGGGTTTAAGCCAATCTTGGGTTCTGACTTGAGGATGTGAGGACCAGTTCTGGGACAGTTTCTCTGTTGACTTTGCAATCTGCTTAGGTCTCCTGCAAAGAGTTGCAATCACATATCTATCTGGCCTAGTGAAGTCATCCCAAACTCTTGTAATGTGGGTGGTTCAAAAGTCCCTGTGGCCAGCTCAGGTTACACCAGTTAAAAAACTGCCAACACTTAGCTTCAAATGCTTCTTGTGGTAATTAGTCTCCACCTAACTGGTCATGGGGAAGCATTTGTTCTGCTTAAATATGCACACACATGTTCTAAGTGTTGTTGGGGCTTAGCTCTTTGGGAGGAAGGGTAGTGACATGAAATTCTACAGTTCTGACTCATTGTTTCTGGCTCTTTTGCTCTCATATGTACAGACCAACATTTGTGATGTTTTATGCACCATGGTGCCCTCACTGTAGGAGGCTGCATCCAACGTGGGCTGATCTTGAGACTGTTGTTACCAAGCAGGGGTTCAATGTTCAGGTCTTCCACTTACTCTATCTGCCTCATGATAATGCCTGTAGTTTTGACCCCAGTGAGTACAAAATTTGTGCTTTTTGGAGTGCTCTCTGTACATATGTCTTTTGATTTTGGCTTAAAGACAATGACTCAAGCTTCTGCTAATGGAGTAGGGCCATTATGTACTTTCATTCAAACTATTGAAACCTCTTTACCTTGGAGAGAACATAGTTATCAGCTTTCCATATTTCTCACAGAGATTCTCTGGTGGAACTCACAGATTGCAATATTGGATGCAACAAAGCATATACGGTTTGCAGACCTATATGATGTCCCAGGGTTCCCAACTCTTATACTGTTTGAACATGGGGTTCCAGTAGCCAGGCATAAGGGAGCACGTGACATTGAATCATTATTAGCCTTCCTTGAAAGCAACTTGTCTGGGAAATAATCACTGGTTATAAGCCTGTAGATACTTCATGCAATAATGTGCTTAGTATTTCTGATTGGCAGATGATAGTGGACAGACCATATCAATATTGTTCAGTTAGAACCCCCACCTGCAACTGTTGAGAACATTTAGTTAGCCACAGGTTAGACCACAGAAGGATACATGGGAGCCTCTTTGATTTGTGGAAGTCTAGAGTGGGATACTTCACACAATCAGCTTGCAAGGATTTGAATTGCACCCAAAGGCCAGTTATGTGGGAGTTGAGCGGTTGTCATCAATTGGAACAGTTTTCCAGTCCAGGGTTTGGTTTCTGTAGGGTGAATACTTCAGTTGGTTAATTGTTGAAATTGCACTGATACTCCTAGAGCAGCAAGTTCTTGCCATCAAACTGACACAAGTAGAGAATTGAGAGGCTAATGATGAGAATTGGAGCATTCAGGATTGAATATGCTCCTTTGGTTGACTTGATTGTTATAAGGGCCATTTTGTTGGTCTGTTGCTACACACACATCTTCAGCTCTTATTGTGTCTTTGTGGTTATTTTTCCCATCACCCTTGATTTGCAACGAGTGTAGTTTGTTTGTAATGCAGGGTTTAGCATTTAGGGTTTAGGGTTTAGTAATGCAGCTTTTCATGTAGTTGCCATCAAGGGTGTAAAAAGTTTGAGTCAAAGTCACAAGTATGATGAAGAAAACCTGCAAATGTGATCATAATCAGACCATAAAGTTGACAGTAACTTTGTGTTTCATGAAAATGGTTTTAAAAGTTTTTCTTTTTAATTTCAGAAGGTAATTTTTTTCCCTTTTCAGGTGTAAATCCAAAGCAAAAGACAGGACTGCACTTGGTTAAGCCTTAACGAAAACTTCATATCTTCATTCTTAAGATTGAATTTTGGAACTGATCATACAGATGAGATGGATGTTACATTGGAAAATCAAATCAACAAGATATGAAACATTGTCATAATAACATGCATTCGCCTATATTGTGTTGATGATTATGACTTATATGGAACATGTCATGATAAAAAAATGTCCCCTACTTGATTTATACGTAAAGAATCAGTTAAACTTTAGGACAACCTCAAAATGCATTATCACATTATGTCCAACATTTTTTAATAAGTTTTTCTATACTCATTGAGCTCACATGTTTTCATTTTAAGCCTTGGGAGAGCATGGCAAAGTGGTAGGAATGCCCATGGATAGATGCATTGCTAGAATAAGACACAGCGCCAAATTCTAGTAACATGCTCGTTTGAGCGGTTTATCATGCATAATGATTGCTCAGCCTCATAGTTAATGTGCAAAGAAAAATCGATGGGCCTTTACAAAAATTTATGAGCTTGCCCAAAATTGTAAGATGACCTCCTCTATCAAGAGGGGATCTTATGGATTGGAAGCACCCTCCTAATACAATGTGAAATCCTAGCAAGGTCATTATGAACATAACAAGTCATATCCGATATCCAACTTCCATTTGTCACTAATAATTTATTTAGTAATCCTTTGATTGCACTAGGGTTCCCCATCCTTCCAGAGCTAGTCTATCTCATTTCGACTGCAATTAGTTCATTGAATGCAATGTGTACCCACTTTCTCCAATGTGCCCATGCCCATGAGCATATTGGGACACATGATACAATGCATCATATGCTTTCACCTCCATTGTTTAGGATGTCAAATTATCAATAATATTGTGAATTGTTGCACACATTTCATACATCCCATCTTTCAAAATTCTCATCCACATGTTGACACTATACTTTTTTAAGACAAGGTTTGTACATCTTGTGGATGTTGTAATTTTTAATCCCACACATAAATATTCTTGCATGTTTGACCTCCTCACTTGTTGCTTTTACATTTTATGCAATGTAGGCAAAGAAAAAACTTATCATGACCAAAACCTATTGTTGTAACCCTAGCCTTAGGCTCACAATGAATATTAAGGAAAACATTAAAAAATTGAAGAGCTTGACATGATTGGAGCTATAATATGTTGTATTTTAATGTTTAATTTGGTTGGGAGTTATTAAGCTTCAATAATCACAAGACAACAAATAGGTTTGATTTTGGGAGAAGGACATTGAAAGATTTGAGAAAATTCTATTGAGATGTAGTTTATAAAAATATGCAAAAATTACATAAGGAGAGTGGTGCCTCTATGTAGGAGTCCAAGTTTTGGTGAATTAAAGGTGAATTTGTGATAGATTTGTGAACCAAAACTAGATTAACTATCTTATTTTGTTTGTTTATATAATTTAGGTGATTGGGATGTGCAATGAACAAATTGTGTAGTTTAATTTGATCATTCAAAAGCTTTTGCACCTCAATTTCAACTACTAGGAAATAAGGAACATGCCTAGGTTTTTTAAAAAAACTATTATAAAAACAAAAGTTTACCATTGATATGACTTGATCAACCTATGGTTATCTCATTTAGTTGATGAGTTCTTTAATCAAGAAAAAAAATCAATCTTTTGCAAAAGTAAATGAATGACTATTGCATGTTTGTGCTAACAAAATTTAAAACAACAAAGGTTTACAAGGTCTTGCTCTCAAGCTTCAAATATGATAATTTTATTCAAACAATGAACTTCCATGGCATTTCAAAAGATGCAAATGTAATCAATATTTAATCAAGGAGCCAAATTGGTTTTCTCCCCTACTATGTTGTTTCCATTCTCATTTGTGATCCATTGTAAACCTAAATGACATGGCAAGTGGATATGTTCTCAATGTGAACACATAAAATTTTAGGTTTAAAAACTTTGTGTTATTGTCTACTTTGTGCACAATGATAGCGAAAAGTTGGTTGTCATTATCTATTTCTTTATATTAAACATTGCCATAAGAGTTTGAAAAGCATGTGAGGGAGGAGAGTTGTTTGTTGTTTTTGTGTAATGCAAGACTTATCTTATTTGGAAAATAGATGGTCGAGGATAAAACACATTTATGAAGTTTCTATAAGTAGAATTTGGAGAGGTTGCAGGGTAGATGCAAGTTATGGTGGTTCACTTTTTACAACCTTATGGACTTTCTACAAAATGTGCTCTATTCAAATGCCACAAATGCATTGTAAAATCATGAATTTGATAAAAATATTTATGGATTAAGATTGTTAACTTGAATAAGAAAATTTATTAGGGGTGAAATTTAATAAATATACACCAATCATATAGTAGTGGACTTTTAAAATGGATATATGGATTATAATATGGGTTCTACGTTAACATTCAAATGCATTTTTTGTTATGATTTCATCTCAATATTTTTTTATAGGGACTTAATATATGATACATGATGGAAAAATAAATATGAATTGAAAAAAATTACAACAAAAACTTTAATGAACAAATAATTATGGACTTTTGAATGACCAAATTTGGGCCATATTTTCAAAAGTCCTAATCTTGGTCATTTTTTTGTTGGATTGACTTTTTTTTCCCATAACATGTATAATAAAGAGTTTTAAAAATGGGTAGCCTTTCATATGCACTTTATTAATTGATTAATCACCACATAGGGCCCATTAAACATTGGTGTCTAACATTTTTTTTCCATTCTAGTGTTAATTTTTCCATTTATATAGATTTTTGGGACTAGGATTCTTCTCATTTTTGAACCACCATAGCTTACATCTATTTTACAACAAGGGATAAAAGAGGGATGTTGAGATAGTCGTAAGGACTAAAACTAAGTTATCAAGCCATGAATTTGTAAAATTAAAAATTTGATTGTGTTATTATCACTAGCACGAAACAACAAGATTTCCAAACCACATGAATGAAGGCATGCCTAATTTAAAATCCAAGTCATGGAATAAGAAATCAAAAGCAAAAACATGATGTGTGCATGATGTGAATGCAAAAAAAATTTATACAAATACACAACAAGAATAGAATAAGATCATGACAAATATACATACCCAAAACTGGTGTTGAACGAAGTGAAGATAATGCATAATTCTACCTTAATTTATACCCATTAGGCATCTAACTCACAAAAATTTACCAAGGAAAAATTTCAATTTCCAACCTACGTGTGGCAATGTTCATCCATGTGTGGCCCATGTGCATTCATGTGTGAATTATGAATGAAATAAGACCCAACTAAAAATAAATTAAAATTCAATTAAAAGTGAGCTGGAAGTTAATTAAGAATTCAGTGGAAGTGAATTAAAAATTATTAGTAATGAACTAAGAGTGAACTAAAAATGAACTAAAAATTAATTAGAAGTGAATTAAGACTTAATTAAAAATTAATTGGAAATGAACTAAAATTTAATTAGAAGTTAATTGAAAATCAATTGAAACTAAATTAGGAGTTAGGTACAAGTTCATCACAAGTTATGAATGAACTCCATGGCATTGGCATTCGTGATAATTACTTACTGTGGTAGTTGTTGTGTTTTTCTTTTGTTGCACCAATAGTTATTTAAGGCAATGCATTATGTGCTTCTAAGATTGTATGAATGGTTGCCAAGAAATGATGAGAACATAAGGTGGTTTGAATTGTAGTTTAGGGTTTAGGTTTAAACAACTTGTGATAATGGTTTAGGCTTATGAGATGATTCAAGTCACACCTTTTTGAAGGTTTGATATTAGTTTGAATGGAACAACCATTATCACATGACGCCATGGTCACTTTTAATTATTGTAATACATTGGTTATTTTGACACATTTTTGTCGATAATTAATTTATTTTAAGGATTTCATTTTGACAAATTCCCAAACATTCTGTAAGATATTTTATTTCCTTCATAAAAGAAGAATGTTTGATTTTTTTTTTGAAAATCTTAACATATCTGGAAATAATATAATTAATGTTGAATTGGTGCATGTGCATATGGAAATTCCATTAGCTTGTTGCTAATTTGGAATCTAGTAAATGATGGGCGAACCAAAAAACAAACAACTAAAATATTATGAAGATTTCAAACCTAATCTTGAAATTGAAAAAATGAAAGATCTATGATTTTTTTAGCTTGGGTTCAAGCTCCAAATTCACACCATTTTGTGTAAAGCACCCTTAATTTGGCATTCAAATTAGCATTCAAATTTCAATTACAAACAAATCTTTAAATTATATGCCTATGACACTCAATTTGCAAATCAAACCAAAAGAAAATTGAAAATGCACAACCTATTGAAAACATAAATGTAGGAGGTCAATTAAAGTGAACTACTTATCAATATTAGTTGCAAGAACTAGTTTATTTGGCCTTATTGGAAACATAGAAACAATAATGAATTTAAGTGAAATACTTGTCACTATTAATTGTAGGACTTAGTTTTTTTGACCTTCAACACATTGGCAAAAATAATTGCAATTTGCAATTGACTTTGTAACATTTGTGAGGTGATTCAGATAATTGTCACCATCTTGAGTTTTTCAATTTTTTTCTCACCAATAATTCTTCTGTGATATTATCAACAATAACATTACATATGACATTTATTTTCTTCTTTTTGTTAAGTTGACCTTGAACACAAAGAAATTTGAATGCCCTTATTTTTCATTTCAAAACTAAAAGTTAGAGGTACAACCCCATGTCCAAATACAAGAAATTAACTCACATGCGATGTAGAAATTTCAAAAATTTCAAAAATACTATCATCTTTATAAAAAAATTCACAACTTGAATTTGTCTATGAGGAATGGGGATTCCCTAATCAACATTTGGGGCACTCCATTTATTTTAATATTACTAGCAAACAATAACCAAATCTTTCATACCAAGGCCAACATGAAGGTGGGACACTTATGACATTTGTCTTCTTAGCATTGTACTTGCTTTTCAATTTGTTGAATTTGTCTTTGCAATGGCCCTAAATACATTGCACATTAGTTGGAAAATGGGTCTTCATAAATGGAAAAAAAATCCCAATTTTGCTTCTTCATTGCCTTTTTTGCTAGACTCTTAACATCTCTCATCAAATTTATCAAGCAAAATATTACATTGTTTTGAAATCTTCATGTGAACCTTCCTTTAGTTCAAACCTCATCTTTGTCATGCAGACTAACAAGTCCATAATTTGCATAATAAATGATCTATAAAAACTAGGATCTTCATCTAGTCCAAACACCTTCTTCAAATCCCTCCATGGCTACAATGAAAGAAGCTTGCTTTAGACCTAAACTTGTTCTTTTTTGCAATTAAGAAACATGGAGAGAAGAAGATGATATGTTGTGTAAATTTGTTGGTTATGCTCTAAATCATGATGATGGTAAGTGTTTCTCATTATTTGTGGTAAGTGTAGCCAACTAAGTAAATGAGGAAGCTCATGGGCTAACCCGGGATTTGCTTCCGCATGAGTTGCCTTGGACATTGTCAATAGAGTCTTTAGTGTAGGTTTTTACTTGACTAACAGAGGCTCACACTAGCCTGAGAAAATGCTCATGGACCTAGGGCTAATGTTCACAAACTTAGACCAAAAAATAAACGCAACTTCCTTGACACGTTGCTCACACATGAAATTCATTTGCTAGTGAGAGGAGCCTCTAGAGTATTGCCAATGGCTGCAATGCTGGAATATAATGGCTAGTAACTTGGGGCAGATTGAAAAGATTTTAAAAGTTTCAGCCTTGACTCTTGGTGTAAACCCCATGGGGCTGATTTCAACTTTTGCACCAATAGGAATGCTTGATTTGAGTTGAACATTGGTCTCGACCACATTGGTCTTGTGTAAAGTGGGCTTTAGGTTATGTTGTCCAAGTTTTTATTCACGTTTATGAGTGAGGATGGGGAAATAATCTAACAGTCTTTGTTAGATGTGGAAAACACACATGTAGAGGCCCAAGTAGGGGGTGCGAAGTGCAGATGGTCTAAATTGAGTCCTACCTACGACCAAGGTAGGTAGGTATATAGCACATATTATTAGTAATGTTAAGTGTTTTGAGGGTTGGTATTTTGAAGGGTTTTAGGGTTTAAGAAGCCTGGTGTGAGAGAAAATTCTTTAAGGGTTTTTCCTCCAGACTTTTCTTCTTCTTGTCGGCTATAGGATAGAATTTATGGTGCAATTTCTTCACATCTTTCTGTTACTTATGTTCTCGTCTTTTGTTGGTCTATGTAGTTCGTGAAAGAAAAGCAAGTGAGTAGGATATGCTGTGCCTCCAAGGACCTACCTCCAAGAGCTTCTTTAGTAAACAGAGGTATGAATACTTGCGAGTTGGGGGTTTTGGGTCCTTCTCGGCTACGTTTTTGTTTCTTTTGTGTTGTTTGTAGGGATGAATGTGGAGTTAGACTTGTCTGATTTGCCCATGCAGATCATGTTGTGTTGCTCTTTGTTGATTCCATTTTTAAGCTTAAAACTCTTCGTTTTGGGAAGAGAAAACGCATTTTGGTGTTTTGATTTCAAGTGTTGGAGGTCTTTTTTTCGGAGTGGAAGTTGGTTGGTCCTTGAGAGATTGTTTTTGTGGATGATGGTTTTGGGTTGTGTGTTTTGTTTGCAGGAAGCTAATATAGGAGGTGGTCTTAAGTCTTGACCATGGCAATTCAGGGTTGTGACGGTGGATTGAAAATTTGCTGTACTGAAGCAATGGCGTGGACTTTGTAGTGCTGGCACAAGTGTGTTTGTTGAAGGTTGCAGTTGCTATGATCAAGTCGGGGGCGATGATGTTTTCCTTTAGAAAACCCACAGCGACATACCTCCGACTTGCGTATGAGGTAAGAACCTTGTTTTTCTTTTCACCCGCATTACCCTTTTTTGTCTTTTTGATAAGAGGAATCATTTATTTATTGCAGTCTGGGTTTGGACAGCTTGACCCGCTTTGTCCCATTTATTGAAATTGAGCCATGTGCTTGGTATGCAGTGTGGCAATGCCCCACGACCAAGAGCCTTTATCAGCAGTGGCTGTGGAATAGATGATTCTTCGTTAGTTTATGGGCAATATGCAGTGCCTGTGGTGATGGCTGACCAACACATTGCAAGTACTGTTGTGGAAGCCACAGTCTCTGCTTGTAAGTCTGCTCAATGCAGGCTGGGGTCTGGCTTCACTGGGGCTACATCTTGGAGGCGGGAACTTGGACCCTTCTTTGTAGGGTTTGCAAACTGGCAGGGCCTGGCTGTGGAAAACATGGACTGGGGTCCATCTAATGTCTCCACTGGTACCAAAGCAGAAGGGAAGAAGGTGGTGGAGAAGGATGCATCTCTTTCTGTAAGCATGAATCAGTCCAGTCAGGAAATCCTGGAGTTGATTGCATCAAAGGAATGTGAATTGGCAGCCCTCAGAGCTGCGCTGAAAGCAAAGGAGGCAGCAAACAGTGGGGCCACACACAGTCACTTTACAACAAGTACATTGACAATGTCGCCAGCCAGTTTCACTCCACAGCCTGGTCAAGCGAAAACACTCAGGGATGATCCTATAGACATTCCCTCCAAGCCACTAGCCACACCCACAGTTTCACGTGCTGATGCCACTTCGCAAACTAGTCAAGAGACCACACTGAGGCCTCTTCCACTTATTAATCAGAGACCAGACAGGATTCGTGTGGACCGGCTGGCTGGTGAGAAGTACCAGATGACACCCTTGCACTCTCCTGGGTCCTTTCGCCCAGGCTCTTTCTATGACAAGTTGCAGAAGATGAATAAGCTTGTGGTCAATGAAGAGATTTCTGGCATTGCAGTGGAGTTGAATGCAGATGTACAGGAAGATGGTGAAGAAAAGCCAGTTCATCCAAAACGCATCTGTCCTCCCCCAAAGATCATCCCTCCAGTGGAAAGCAAGCCTTTCAAGAGTCTTGCAGATAGCCTTTATGAGGAACGGTTTGGTCACCCAGCACCACCAAATCTTCAGAGGAGCTACCCCCTTGACTCCTTTCATGACAGGGCTCAGAAGGAGAAGCAGAGAAGGGAAGCTGAGTCCAAGCGAAGATGGGCTGCTCAGACAGTATCACAGGCATCTGGATTCCGGGATACGGGTGTGTTAGGTTCAAAAAGTTCCACTGCAAGTGATTTGCCAGGAACTAGGTTAGGGACAACAGATGAGGAGGATCCACTTCTACGGATTCAGAGGATGCCTACAATGCCCCCCCGAAGGATCCCCAAGATTCCCTATGCACCAAGTGTTGAGCATCGGAGGAGGAACAATAGGCCATCCCCTTATACTAATCAATCCCCTTACAATCCACAGGAATTGATGATGCCTGGGGATTGGAAGTGTGAACGGTTAGGGACCTTTTCTGAAACTATGTCTTCCTTCCTTGCATTGATGCTGTTGTGTTTTCTTGGTTAGGGTGTAAGAGTCTGGGGTCCTGATTGTTTTTGGTCATTGGACTGGTTTCAAATAGTAGGGCTGTTGTTTGAGCATATGACAGGATTTCCACAGGTTTCAACATTTTGACTTAGTATCTGTTTTTAGCAGAACCTAGTACCAACTTCACCATGGGATTAGGGAAATTCTGCAGCCCTAAACCACAATTTATCGAATATTCTTGCAGAAATTTCCAGTCATTTGAGAACTTGTGGTTATCCTGGTTGTTTATTATGCAGACCTGTGTATTGTAAGCTGAGTGAAGAGGCAATGGGTATTGCACACCTGAAATGGAGATGTAAAATCTTGGATTTGAATGGATGGCAGGTGCAATACAAACAATTTTTCAAGGAACACTCACTGCTACAGGTGCCAGACAGGCAGGTCACGAGAAGCTGGGAGTGGGACCCAATTGGATAGGCCATCATCATTCAGACCAGGGGAACAGTGAAGAGCTAGTGGAGGTGGCAGACAAGGGAGGTATGATTTCTAGGTTAATGTTAATGAATTCAACACCCATTGCAATGTGTCTAGGTCATTGTGCCTGGACACCATCAGAGTTTTAGAAAGTGCAGGATCTATATGTTCTTCACTTGTCAGAAGTAATCTTGCATTGACAATTGTGTGCACAGCAACAAAAAACCTAGTGATACCTTTGTGGAAAAAAGGCTGGCTTGCAAGCGTTTTTATTTTTGAGGTTTAGGTTTTTAGTCAGCTCAATCTTCTAGTGGTTATGTCTGAATGAAATGCTGTAAACTGGAAAGTTGTAGCTCTTCCCCTAAGCTTTTAGGGATTTTGAAAATCCAAGGCAACCCCAGGGAGCAACTGAAAGCTATTTTGTTAGCTCAGCCTGACATTGGAACTCTTGTTCAAGAATCATGCATACAAATGGACCCCTTGTTGGCAGGTATTTCTTTTCTTTCTCAAAAGTGGTTTTAAAAACCTATAGAACCAGTTCAATTTCTGGTCAATATTTTCCCATATAGGACAAGATGGCTTAAGTTTTTCTTTTATTTACCAAGTGCAAAAATTTGCACATACCTTAACCTGAAATACTCAAAATCAATGGTGGATTCTCTTTAAACTTTGTTTAGGGTAGCATTCCATCAGGGAAAACCACACCCCGTCATTCCACCATTGGATGGAAGCCCCCAACTACGATGTGGAGAACCCCTATCCTATCAAGGAAAGGTTCCATCTTGGGTGGGCTAGCCATGAATGATCTTTGAATAACTTGCACAATTTGATACTAGCTATGTTTGAGGTGAAAATATGAAGCCTTTATTTACAGGCATTCTTTGTGAATCACAAAGAATGAGACTTGGTGTTATGTTTGTGACGTCTTGGATGTTAAGAGAATTGTCACTAGGTGAACTTTGAAGTTTTGTCATTCATTATTCCACTCTTCAGTTGATATTGGTAATTTTGCTTGGACTCAGTGACATCTGATGAATTCAAATGTGGATATTTCAAAAGGACCCAAAGCCTGCTAACTACAAATCTGCATTGGCAAGAGTTCTAGAAATACATGTGGGAAAAGGCTGAAAGTAAAGACCGTTTTGGTAGATGACTTCATAGTACATACACTCAGATAATTCACAAAATTTATTCATTTATTAAAAAAAAAGCTTCATTTTGTTTGTTGATGCTTGGTGTCCAAATTAACACAAATCAATATTCTAAAATCACTACCCCACCAATTTTTTTTTCTTTTCCAACTTATGAGGTAGGTGGGTTGGCTAACTAGAGGATTTGGCTCCTTAGCCAAATTTGGCTACACCTTAGAGAACTTGTAAAAAAGGTTATGGATCATGCTATATTCTGGTGACATGTTACAACCTATTGTTTAAATATGGTGACTTCAAAAAAACTTCCTCACATATGTGGGTGAACTAAGGGCCATCAAAACAAATCCCTGTGGGTGTGCATTGCCCAACCCATACTAGTTTAACAATCCCCTTATATCCAATCGCTCGATTCAAAAAGGGTGTGAACAATCTTTAGAATGGTGGTACAGGGTAAACACACCTATAAGCAAACACACACCTATAGGTGAACACCCATTATGTTCAAGAAACTCGATGACCAACGGAACCCTAATCCTTTTAGTGTTCCATTTTTTTCCTATGATTGAAAGCTTGCCCATAAACTTTTGTGTTCAAACATTTACACCTGTGCTCACAAAACGAACTTTTGCGTTCATATATATTTCTTTTGTGTTCAAAATTTCGTTATTGTGTTTGGATATGGGTGAAAATGAACTTTTGTGTTATATATATTTCCTTTGTGTTCAAAATTTTTGTTGTTGTGTTTGGATATGGGTGTTATTTGTGCCCAATGTTTTAAAAAAAAAGTTTATGCTTGAGAAAGGTTGGAGTTTTTGGGGTTTCATTAGTGAACCACCACAAGGAATGTTGTGTTTGGTTATAGAGTTATTTAGGGTTCGTAGTAAGAAAATAATGGAAGGAACCAACATTTGTTAGATTAAGGTTTAATGTTTCAATGCACATGTTTCCAAAACAATTATATTTTGTAAGAGCATTCTTAGCACATTATGGTAATTTACACCCATCAAAGGGCACATTTTGGCACCTCATAAAAACTTAACACCAAAACACAAAAAAACCATTAAGATCAAGGTTTAAAGTCAAGAGTTTCATTTTCATTCCATTTCTCTGATTCTCACCAAGCTCATTGTAAGTTAAGAATCTTAAAACTACCAAGTAGTGTGGAGGAGGAGTTGCAACATTTCTTTGAACTCCTTTGTCATAGTGCAATACTTTTGAGACAATGATCAAAGGATTTATGTTCAAGTTATAGGATCACATGAGGTTAGGGAGAGGATAAAGTGAAAGTTGAGTACGATTTTCAAAGATTACCATCAAAACCTCAAATTCCATCCACCAAAGTAGATCCTAATGCAAATCAGGAAAAGACCAGGGTGAAAGTAATTGGGGGATAGTTAGGAATTACCATCTAGAGTTCAATTTCCATCAGTCAAGGTAAAGCAACATGCATCTCAAGTAAATCCAAGGGTGAAACGAGAGGTAGACTGGCAACTTTCAATATTTACCCATTTTTTGAAAAATTTAGCAACAATCAAGGTAGAGAAAAAGGAAAAGAAACATGACGCAAGGGAGGAAGTAGAGGGTCACTTGCACATTTCAATTCCAAATCTACCATAAACATATTTCTAGACTTTTGATAGACTTTCCAAAGAGAAGTTTTTTAAGTATTTGTATTATTGGTGGATACAAAAGTCCATTAAGTTTGATGTTAAAGATTCGAGGCCTAAGAAGCCAAGATACTAGATTGCATGGGTGAATCACACATATAGGTTTATCTTGACAGGTTGCACAAAGACCAAAGACAAGGATTTCGTGTGGGAAGAGTTTTTAGGGTTTTATGAAGTCATGACCTCAAGGGGTGAATTTGAAGCATATGCTTTCAAGACCTACCCTAACTTAACGAACTTTGTGTGGTCTTGGGGTGATTATAGGAAGCATAAGGGCAAACCTTTAATGGGAAAGGACTGTATATGCCCTTTTCGGTTGGAGGCTTAGGGCCAGAAAGGGCTAGTTCAAAATGATGTTTATTGTCTTTCGGGGGCATCAATCCACTTTCTTGGACTAGCTAATGGATAAGGAAAACTATATTTGTTACACCTACTACACCTATTACACTAATTACACTTGTTACATTTGTTACACCTATTATGGAGATATGGCAAACAACACGTGCATCAAACACACCACACACACAATCCCAAGTCAAGAGAAAGCACCCACCATGAACAAAGAGATCAACATGGATTGATCAAACTCTTGAAGAAGTAGTGGAGGTTATTGAAGCAGAGACCCATTCCCTACAAAAAACAAGTAGGTCAAATGGGATACCACCTACTTCCCTATCTGATCATTTGAACAATGAAAATAAGGAGCCACAAGATGGGACCAAGAAGTGTGTTAATAGAGGAAGAAGACAAAACCATAGTTGAATGGACATTAGTTATGTAGGAATGGGAGTTGTCCATCACTATACAACAATTAAACTTGAAGGTTGCAAAAATCACACAAACAAGACCAACACCATTCATGAATGGTGTTCCATGGAGCTCTTAATGGAAATGGTTCCAAAAAAGGCATTTTAACATAAACATTAAACAAGTTGAGGGATTGTGCTTTTGAAACTCACTGTCGATTCTTAAAAATCCTTCTACTCCAACTTCGTAACCCTTTACCAACAACACAAGTATAAGCCATTTGGACCACATTTGGAACTTAAACAAAATAGGGATTCAAACAAGTAGGCAAGTAAGAATTAAGGTTTTGGCCAAAAGGGGTTTACAAATAGTTTACAAATTTGGAATCTATAACACAAGTTGCAAATGATCCTATAAGTACATAGGGTCCAAATTTTTTAAGGTGTACCAAAATCTTGTCACAATGTCACCTTTTTTTGTCTTCTTTATTTAGTCCTTTTTTACCATGTAAAGACACATTTATGGACAATTATGATGGAATTAAAAATTTTAATGGCTTAAAATATAATCCTTTTGAAAATTTTAACAACTTTTGATTCATTATTTTTTATGGGGATCAAAATATAAAGTTAAAAAGGAATGCAATAAGGACTACGTCCTTTTCGTCCAGTGTGGTACATCTTAAAGGATTTTCACCCCATAACAAGAGGAAAATCAATAATATGTGCAAAGGCCTCAAAATCTAGTCAAAGTAGTCAAAGAAGTAGTTAACATAAATGAAACAACTCAATAGGAAGACGTTCCCACTTCGGCGAACTTCACTCAAAAGGTAATGTAATTGCATAACTTGCTAGCAAGCCCCATCTACTTGCAAGACCTACACAAGGTAGAAAACCATTAGTGAATTACTTTAGGTCACATGTAGTGACATCTATTGAATATTTGGGAATCTTGCAAAAAAAAATTGAAAAAGTAGTATCAGAAGAGCATAGTAAAGCAAAATGAAGGGAAAGGGAGGAAACTAAAGTTGAAAAAATAACAAAGGTGGTGGTTGCAACATAGTGACCCATAGAGCGAATAACCAATTGGTGTGTAAAGGCCCAATTTGATGCAACTTAGACTACAACAATAATAAAAAAATGTAAAAAACAACTTCCACAAAAAAATCCAAATGGGTTAGCATGCACACCCATTGGGATATCAAGGTGTGAACCTTATATTCACAATAGAAGTACAACGAGCTACTAGACATGTAGCAATGGCAAGGCAACAAATAAATGGACTTATTTTAGCACATCACACCCACCAAACTCATAACTAAATGAACATGAAGTGGGGCGAAGTTGGAGAGGATCATAGTTATTGTGACTTTGACATGCAATAAACACAAGCAAGAACATCACAAAAAAACCATGAGAAAGAGGAGCATCATGGAAAGAAAAGCTTGGTATCACAAGCTTCAAACAACTAGACTATTAGGAAAAAATAACAAAAAAAACATCATGGCTTGGAACTAGTAAGAGGAACATCATGGCTTGGAGCAATTGGACCTTTAAGAAGCATGAATAAGAGGAACATCACAGATTGGAACAACTAGACCATTGGGAAGCATGAGCAAGAAGAGCATCGTGGCTTGGAACCATCGGGTTGTTAAGAAGAGGAACATGAACATCACATAAAAGCAAAAACAAAGAGCAGCATGATCAAAATCACAAGCAAGAGGAACATTTTGAAAAACATGAGAAAGAGGAACATGATGGCTTTAGAGCAATTGGACTTTTAAAAAAGAGGAACAAGAGGGAACATCATGGCTTTGGAGCAATTGGACTATTGGGAAGCACAAGTAAGAAAAACATCACAACTTGAAACAACTGGATTGCTAGGAAGCACAAGCAAGAGATACATCACATCTTTGATTATTTTAAAAAAAAACATGAACATGACAAACAAGAACATCACCAGCTTGGACTAGCTTGGAGCAAGAGGAACATCACCCAAGAATTTTTAGAGCTTAAAGGAGGAGGAGCTTTAAGTTTGCTTGAGGAGACGATCATAGAGGTTGGAGAAGAGGTCGTGGGGAGAGTTTTCTTTCCAAAAGTAGAAGCATCATGAGGATTGCACATCGGTGATTTTTTAACTTTTTTTCCAAGAAAATTGCCAAATGTCAAAGTTTGATTTCAAAATGGAAAAATTTGGGTTTTTAAGTCACCAAATTTCGAAAAAAAATTCAAAAGAAATATTAAATGTCACCAATTGCCACACTGATGTCTAATAAGTTGCAAAAAATATAGAAGGAGGCTTCAAAAATTTTATTTTCAGATTTTTTAATTGCCAAATTTGGTTAAATTTTCTTTAAAATAATTGCCACCTTTAGCTACATGAGAAAATTGAAAAAACGAACACACTACCACCCATAGTTATGTGTTGCTCCTAAGTGCATGCAACCTTAAACCCTAAATTAAACTTGGTTATGCCCATGGTTGTTGGATTTTTGTTCTTTTTTTGGGGAGGATCAATCTTGGCCATGGGTTGTAAAGTGAACGTTTAAAGGATGAAATTTTTTTGGGACACATTTCATTTGTAAACTAAAAATAATAAGTAGCAAACCTTCATGTACATTAGTTACTATTTGTCCATGGGTGAAAAAGTTGTCACCCATAGGCTACCATGTGTTTTAAACTTTTGACTTTTGACCCCTCTCCCTTCAAATCACCATATCATTCATATTACTCTATTTTTGGTGATTTAAAGTGTAATGGGTACATCCACAATAGGGGGCACATATTTTTTAGCCACCAAAATGAAAGGAACATTCCTTTGCATTTTGGTGACCACTGAGGCACTAAGCGTTTTACCATAAATGTTTACCCTATAGGGTGGGATGATTTGTGGTCAATTGCTTATTTCATAATGTTTTATTATGAGAAATCATTTGCTCCAAAAAGGGCTTCGATTATGTTGGATAATAAATGACTATTTGGTTATAAATGACAATTGTTAGAATATATGAAAGAGGTTGAACAATAATGGCCCCTTCATGAATGGGGTGGGTTTAAGTGTGGAAAAGTAAAAAAAATTTGATTAGGGGTGGGGCCACCTTTGTTTGGTCACAATTTAATTTACAAATTTAATTTTGTTTGGTGATAGGAAAAATAAAGTTCACAAATAAAGTTTGGCGTGTTTAGTAATAAAGTGCAACATTGGATGCGCATGAGAGAAAACATGTTCAGAAGGAAGCCAAATTCTGTTTTTGGACCCCCCTTGTTTTGGGCATCCATATCTTAGTCATCTTTTCACGCTAAAAAAGGACACTGCCAAGCAACATTGCAACAATGTTGGGCTCAACGTCCCAGACAATGCATCCCTGATGGTCTACCAAGCAGCCATGGCTGGGCATTGGTTGGTGATGGGTCTCAAGAGTGATTATTCATCTGTTGACGCGCGGTTGTCCAAGATGGAAGCGACCATCGAGAACAATGCGTCTTTTGCGGCCGTTGGCAACCTTGTGGTCAATCAACTGATGGAATGCAAAGCAGTCGCGACTATCACAACCAAGGCTATGTTTACAAAGGAGCCCAAGTGGACCACGGTGATGGCTAAGAACGTGCACCAGGTGGTCAACCGGGCTATGGAGACCCTAGTCAACGTGCCCAAACATGAGGAGTGTAAGCTCAACCTGTGCCTCACGGGCATTGAGGCCAAGGAGGTTGAGATTGAGAAGGAGCTAGTGTAGTAGTTCAACACAGAGTTGTTGCAAGGCCAGATGAAGCTGTGTGTCAAGGTTATCACTGCCACGTGGTAGCGACTTGCTACTGCGCAAGCCTCCGCCCCGGTGGTGGGTGTGCGCCTCGACGTAGTGTTGCTCAAGTTCACGACAAGCAAGGATCGCTAGGCCGTGCTGTGAGGGCATAAGGGCATGGCGGGGACCAAGTTGGGCTTGGACAAAGACCTCACGCCTACACAATAGGCGCGCAAATCGAAGATGTGGCCGATGTTCAAGGAGGCCATGGTGGTGGGCAAGCATGCCTTCTGGCACGCAACTAAACTATTTGTCGACAACACTTAGATTTATTTGCCCTCTTCTATCTAGGGGCATGGGGATTAGAGAGACCTATGCATGGTATTATGGAACATGCATGGGGGTGGTGTAAATAAACTAGAAATGAGGTGCAAATATTAGAGTTGTTTCAGGGTGCCAACCTTGTTTTATTAACTGAAACTCGGCACTTCCTAGGCCAACATTTGCCAACGTTGAAAGGTTTGATTCACTTGCAATAGGGTGCATTGTGCAGCTAGGAAAAACAAAAACGATAAAACATAGGGGGGGGGGGGTTGTTGCTTACTTCCACATCCACTTCAACCTAAACTTGTCATAGTGGAAGGAAGGAACCCGCAATTCTTATCTATGGCTACGGGTTAGCAAAGGTGCTGCCCCTGACTTGTTTGTTTACATGGTGTATGCTGCCCTTATTGGTTCTAAACATGAGAGTGAATTCGTGTTCTAAAACCTGGTAGCAAATATTGTTGAAGTTCAAACTCTAGCGGGTATAGTATTATTGGGAGGGGATTTTAATGTTCGTATTACAATGCTACTAGATACCATTGACACTGGTGACCTTTGCGAACTGTTACATGCACCTGAACTCATTGAAACTAAACAACCAAGCGCTATGGTTAAACGACAAAATTGCGACACCACTATTGGTGGTTGGGGTCGTGAGCTTTTGGACCTATGCTGTGACGCTGGGTTGCTCATCTTCAATGGCTGGATGCTTGGTGACGAATCAGGGGAATTCACTTGTTTGGAAAATGGGGGGCGTAATAGTGTCAATTATATTATTGGCTCACTTGTAGTTTGGTAAGTTGCTACACACTTTGAAGTGATAATAAATGACACTTGTTATTGTGTGGTGGGGGGAGATTCTGACCACAGGCCATTGTGCTTATGATTGAGCATTGACTACAGCTTTGTTGAATCGCAACATAGGGTTGAAACAAAAAAATTCTTACCTATGTTCAAATATGATAAATCAAAAGCTGAAGAATATCAGCTTGCCTTAGTAGCGAGTTTTGGAAACCTGTGGGTTATTGACTCAATTGGGCATCTAGGGGCATACAGGTTAGTTGACCTTTTACAGCAGTGCGTGGGTTCTACAACATAATTTATTTTTGGCAACAAGCTTTTGGGAGGGAGTTGTAAAGAAAGACACTACTATAAACCTTGGTTTGATGCCAATTGTCGTATAGTGAAACGTGAGCTGAGGCTCTGGCTGAAAGCCAACTTCAATTCACATGCCATTAAACATTAGGAAAATAAGCTTTAAAATTTATTAAAAAGGAAAAGAACTTTTTGGGAAATTGCAAGAGCTCAACATATGTGTGCGTTTGCCAGGGTGGATTTGCTTTCGTTTTGGAAAAAATTATCGGCCAAGGGCACCCGTTATAGGCAAGATTAGTGCAATTGAGCTTTTATAACGCTTTCGCAGGCTAGTTGGTTAGTCTCCGCCGCCAGTATGGTTGCGAACTGATTATTCGACTTAGGTGATAGAACTTCCACCTAGCCACACCCTGAACACATATATCACACTTGTTGAGCTCTTTCAAACGTTGAAAAAGCTACAAAGGAACAAGGCTGCTAGTTTGGATGGTATGAAAGTTGAGTTCATTTTAGATGTGGGAGAGTTGGTACACATGCCATTATTGACAACGTTCAACTGTTTTTTGGCGGAAGGCTTTCTAGAAGCCCTTTCCATTGGGGTGGTCCACGCGCTTTTTAAAGGGGGCGATGCCTTCGAATTTGACAACTACAGGGGGATAATGGTTGGGCTTATCCTAGCAAAGTTGTTTGCTATGATCCTTGACAAAAGGCTGAGCAAGTGGGCTGAACAACATGGGCTGCGTGCCAAGGGTCAAGTTGGGTTTCACAAAGATTATTGCACTACTGACTAACTCTTCATATTGCGGATTTTGATATAACAAAGTAAGGAAAAAAAAACCATTCTATTGTTGCTTTGTGGACTTAAAAAAGGCGTTCGATATTGTACCACGTGAAGTGCTATGGCAAGTGTTGGCTGGCCTTCAGGTGGAGGGATGCTTCTTGCGATGCCTGCAGGCGATGTATGCCAAGGATACCGTATGCATCAACCACCCAAGCAAAGGTGTCACCTCTGGCTTTAGGTGCCAATAAGGTGTGAAGTAAGGTTGTCCTCTCAGCCCCCTATTGTTTGGGCTATATTTGGATGCCCTGGAGGGGTGCTTGGATGATAGAAAATGCGATGCACCAGCCTTAACAAACTTGCGTGTATGGTTGCTGTTTTTCGCATATGACTTCGTTTTGATGTTGGAATCAGAGGTGGGACTACAACAACAATTAGACACGCTCTAGCAATTATGTGCTGAACATGGACTTTCGATGAACGTGAAAAAAACAAAACTCATGGTGTTCAATTTTGCTAACCCATGCCAATATTTTGTGTTTGAAGGTGATGTTATTGAGCATGTACAAACTTTCAAATACTTGGGGATCCTGCTCGAAACCACCTTGGACTTGGACAATGTAATGGAGCATTTAGCAGCTGCCAGTAGGCGTTTGTTGTTTGCGTTGAATTGTCATTATGTGGAGTTACGTATTATGGATGTTAAACTACACTATGATTTGTTCAACAAGTTGGTGCGTTCCATAGTAAACTATGCATGTGAGGTTTGGGTAGATTCCAAGAAAATAGAAGCTATTGAAGTGGTGTACTGAGGTTCCTCAAGTCCTTGCTTGGGGCACGAAAAACAACCAACACATTTATTGTGCTAGCATAATTTGGGAAGTTCCCTTTTGAACACTTTGCATGGGGACAAACGTTGTTATATTATAACCATTTGAACACAATCACTAAAGATTGCATCTTGGGAAAGGCATGGGAAGCCTAGGTCGCTATGTTTGTTGTGGGAAAGAAATGCTAGGCTGGATTTGTGAAAAGATGGCTACTCAAAAATAAACCCCAAGAGGTGGCAAGTTTTCTGCCTCCGGTTCAACCATTGCTGGAAATGGCGCTTCAACCTGCAGCGGCCAAAGGCCCAACCAACCAAGAGGCTAGGACCACACCCCCTCTAGGTTTTCCCCACACAATGTTGAATGTAGAAAGGGTGAAAGATAATATGTTGTTGACTTTCATTGAAAAACTTTTAATCAACTGCGAGATTGGGACCAACGTGCAAACAAGATACTTGTGCTTCAAAGGTATGTCATATAAGAATGAAAGCTATTTGTGTGACATCAATTATGTTCAACTGTGAAAAGCTTTGGCCCGGTTTCGATGTGGC
>Ga0209208_10002809_pt1 | contig 25026 bp, 24 predicted proteins | sample S1TSphfallax_3_FD_187694 | JGI IMG/M metagenome (GOLD analysis project Ga0209208, IMG submission 187694) | Host-associated microbial communities from peat moss isolated from Minnesota, USA - S1T2_Fd - Sphagnum fallax MG (SPAdes) (version 2) | ecosystem: Host-associated > Plants > Peat moss >...
TAAATTAGCGATGATGGGGTTTAATCAAACCACCCACCAATTGAATTTGCAGTTGAACTCGCTGATAAAGGTAGGAAACCATATGTATGGAAATGTAAGGTTAGCCACCAAGTCAAGAAAGTCTACGAAACTAAACCAAATGCAAAGTACCAACATCCATTGGTTTTGTGGGAAATAAATCTATCACTTCCAAACTCCTCACCCTAGACGAACATCTCAGTTTTCCAATTATCGTTGCCATTTGCTTTTGCTCATACTCTGAATTTATATTGTTACTCATTGTTTCCTAACCTAAACCCAACTTTAACATGTGGGTTGCATGTTTTATATTATTTCATCAAATAACCTACATTTCCGTCCCCCAATTCTTCTTCCAAGTTTGATCTAGTTGTTGTTTTATTGTTTTTTCATTATACAACTCATGACCATGTTGCAAGGGTCAACTTTGACCCCAAAAAAAATTTTAAAAATCCCCACTAATGAACAATGTCTATGGCCCCTTTTTTGCCATATTGTGGTAAGAATGTGAAATTTTAAGTGAAGTTCTATCTTTAAAGTCTCAAGTTGGATCTAGAATCCTAGGGCCTCTTACTATCTCTTATGGATAGTTTTACCATTACAATTTCCCACTCCAAATCTCAGATCTTCAAGATTCAAACCCTCCACTTTCAACACCTCACAACCTTCCACAATATAGATTTTTCAAAGACATAAACCATTATTGTCAACATTGGAAAATATAATTTTGATCATTGCCTAAATTAAAACTTCAAATCTCAATACTTAAATCCAACATAACCAAAGTTTTTGGGAATAAGATCTATAGCATGGTTGCCCAATGTAATACCATGGATGTGACAACCCTAGAATATTCTTAATGAAGGTTGTCGAGGAACAAAAATAAAAAAAACACAAGAAAAACATAATTTTAGAGGAAGGCAAGGTTGCCTTCGAAAGGAAAAAAAACAAAAATGAATAAAAATAAAACCCATAAGCCACAAAGGCCTCTGCTTTTCCTACATTGTAAATCCTTATCCCAATTTCCCCTACTGAGGTCACTACTTGTATATTTTATGAATCACTTGAAATAAAACAATTTTAAATTTTTTTTATGTAATAATAAAATATATTTTATAACACATTTTATAGTATATTAATTATATTATAAATATATTTTCATAATGAATTATAAACACCATATTTACATTGAAATAAAATTTTAAAATTAAAATTCAATAAGCTACAACCTATAATTTTTGCATACCTTTTAGGATAAAATGGAAATGACCTCTCAACACAATCTCTTCCACAAACACCCAATTAGTAGCAATTAGTTGTCCACTATTCTATCGCTGAGACTAACTACCAAGTAAATCCCCAATAGATAGGTTTTCATTTGTTTTTTTTTATTTACTAGCTTCATCTTCTAATAAATAGAAAACAATAAGTGAAAAACTATCACTATTATGAGGAGGCCCACTAGGATAGTTACAAATGACTAAAGATGTCATTGAGGGATGCATCACCCCTTGCACTTTCAATTCCATATTACATTGTGTGCAAGCATTTGAGGAAGGATACAATTGAACAATGCCTCCTCATGCGATTTTGTAACCTGAAATGGAAAGAAAAAAAAAGACTTCATGCAAAGTTCTAGTAGAAGAATGAAAGGAAAAATCAATGCAAGGAGATACTTACCTCTTAGTGCCAGCTATGGTGAAACATGGTGAAGGTGCAATGAAATGCCATGAAGCTTTGCACTTGCACACACATAATGAAAAAAAAACTTGATCCGATAAAACGACAATGCAAAGAGATGTTTACCTTTCAATGCCAACTACAGCAAAATAAAGTTGCAACAACATACCATGAAACTTCAGACTTGCACACACAAAAATTGAAAAAGAAAAAAACAATATAAGCTTGAACAAGGGGTGTGTCACACCATGGCCTTGCCATTTACATTAAAAGGTATTGTAAGGCAAAAAAAGAGTTATGAAAACTCAAATATTTCACCATGCAAAAACATAATCTTCTAGAAAATCCTCTAAAAGAAACCCCAAATCCTTTCAAGATATAACTCTATATCTAATATCAAGTTTGAACACAAGCCAAAATATCATCTTTCAAAAATCCTCATATAAAAATAGACCTATTATTTATTACCCAGGGGGCAAATATCTTAAGGTACTATACTCTATAGTGAATAGGGTTTAGGGTTCAGGGTTCCCAAAATGCAACCAGTTATCATAAAAAGTCCTAAAATCATCATTTTTTTGAGGGGTGAATTTTCATCAATTGGCTTTTTTTTGCCCTTTTTTCCCAAACTGATGAGTTATTTTTTTAAAATAATAATTTCAATTTTTTTTGGTTTTTCTGGTTGCCAGAAAAATGGCCATATTCTACATGAAGTTCCTTCGAGTAGGTGGCCAGAAATGTAGAAGGATGCATAAATTCTCTTTTTTCCATAATTTTGTTTATAACCAGACTTGACTAAATCCTCTTCCAGACAATTGCCACTTCAGCTACATCACAAAATTGAGGAAAGGAAAAAAAAAGAAAAAAAGAAAAGAAAACACGGGTAAGTATTAGACTGGAGGAATTCATGAAAACTAGGTCAAAGTAGAAATAACTGCAGTTAGTTATACATCACAATCGGTTCTCAGAAGTTTGAAAACCATGGTTATATATGGAACCAATTGTTTTGGGGGGGAGAGTTTTAAAAACCATGGTTATATGTTGGAGCCAATCATTTTTTAGAGTTGTAAGAACCAAGGATATGTTTTGGAACCAAATTGTCTTTTGAGTGTTTTAAGAACCATGGCTATATATTGCAACCAATTGTTTCATGAGTTGTAAGAATCATGGTTGTTTTTATGACCACCATGAGAATGGTTGGTTATTAATTTTCAGTTTTGATAACCGTCTAGCACTGGCTTACATGTCACATGTGCTTGAATTTTTGCATGAATTGTGCCATGAAAACGGTCGATTATCAAAGTTTTCCAAACTCGCCTATACATCACATATGCATGAATTTGCATGAATTCCTACCGGCTAAGGCGTGCTTCTTATGAAGCTTAATGATGTAGTGTCACCAAAAAAAGGGGGAAATACTTTCCCCATTATATAAATCCCAATTGTTGAACATATATAGATTGGTGGATATCATTGAGGTTTTATAGAAATGGACAAATTTGTTTTAAATATTACTTTTCTTTTATCAAAAACCTTGTAGACATCTACATTCTATCATCTTATTTCTATGGACCACAAAAAATCATTTTCATTTTTTATTTCTTCTTTGAAAGTCAACAGGTTGTTTCATAAGAATGGCAACCCATACCCAACAATAAAAACCCCACAAAGACTAACCTAACAACTTCATATGATTCTTCTCAAAGATTGGACAGAAGTTCAAGGCAAAATTAGTCAAGATAATATATTATATTATCCAATATCCCCTTCCCAAAAGCCCCGGAGCTCCCACAGATGTAGTAGGTACTCTCTTTTGAAGATGGAACAAGTTGCGCATTCATCATCTCAAGATCCCCAAAGTTATCACACACATGAACTACCACACAACCATTCCAAAAATCTTTGACACAATCATCATCTCCCTTGTGTTGGTCCCTATAGTGCAACATACCAAACCTCTAGACCTTTTCCTAACTTTTGGTACAACGAAAATTCAATCATTAGGGTTCTTCTAATTTAGCAATCTGAATGCAGTTTTATTCTTAACTAATTACCACTCCCAAAAATTCAAATCCTATGCACACTTCTAGTTTTCAAAAAGTCTAGCCACTTAACTTTTCTTCATCACTAAAAAGTGATGTCTTCCTTTGCTCAGCTTGCATCAAATATACTCTTAATAACCTCATCCTTTCATTCCTCAAAAATCTTCTTGCCAATTTCCTCTCAAAATCGTGATTCATAAAATTCATGAAGAATTTTCATTAAGCAACTAGAATTACACTCCATCACAAAACTAACTCACCAAGCTCCCTTCATCATAATTTGCAAAGTAACAAAACACACCAAAAACAAAAACACATTATAAACAAATTTTTTGATGTTGTTGAGTCATCGTGCCACCAGCAATTCAGCCACCAAGCTAAATTAGGGTTTGTAGCCTTCATCCAAAGAAAACATCTAACATTGTTTTAATGTTACAATAGCTTTAACACATACTTCTCTTTCTTCCATTAATGAAATCATATTTTTAGAACCCCAAAAGGTGGGTACTAAATTGAGAAAAAAACGTTTCCAAATCCAAAACACTAATGTACACGATGTTTTTTTAGCGAGGGTTTAGTTGTCTGTCCAGGTATTGTACCTAGGGAGGGCTGATGTTTCGGTTGCGAAAGGTGGAGCCCCGAGAAAACATGAAATGTTATTGATATTTGTTGAAATTGTTGAAAATTGAAAAACCATGGGATATATTAGCCTACTAGGCATTACAAATGCACAACAACACAAGATGGATGATGTATTTTTGCATTACTTATTTCTCAACTGCTGAAATTCTGAAAAAAAATTAAAATTTTGAAAATGCTGAACATCGTCTCTCTCTCTCTCTCTCTCTCTTTCTTGTTCTTGGGGGGCTTTCTTTCCTCGACCTGCTCTCTCACATGTGTGCCAGCAGCATCTTCTGTTCATTGGATCCAGCGTAACAAAAACAAATGTTGTACAAGATTCAACTAGTACTTGCGGGCAAGTATATAATGCATGTATGTGTGTGTGTTTGTGGTTTCTGAGAGTTGTGATCATTTTGTGATCTCTCGAGCTTTGTCAATAGCAAGGCAATCTAGAGCTGGCAGCAGTTGCGGATTCATAATCTCTTTCTAAACTCTCTCTCTATCTGGGTCCCTCTCTCTCTCTCTCTCTCGACGGCCTTCTGTTGTGCTCGGCAAACAAAAACTTGGAGGTGGGGATTTTTTTTTTTAAATGATTTTTGGAAACTCAAAAGCTGTGGCATTGGTTGCAGAGATAATTTCCAAGTTTCGGAATTATTCCGTCTGTTGTGTGTGCTGTGTGTCAACCCAACTGGCTGCTTGAAATTGGGTTTGAGTCCGAGAGAGAGCATGAAGAAGTATCCTGAGGTTTAGTAGTGCAGAAACATGTCAGAAAATTGGTTTCAATGGATTGATACAACATTCAAAAGAGAAGAAAAACACAAGAGTTGATAAACAGATATATCTCTTTTGGGTGTTTCCATCTCTATTTTCCTTCCTTGGATTGCCTTAAAATGTGAAAAGTGCAAAGTTTCAGCTTAGGTCCATATTTGTGACAAACATGCTTAAAATTGTAGAGAGAAGAAGCTCAACTCGGTAACAGGCTTTGGATGTGGGGGAAATTATCTGCAGAGTACCTAATGGATTGCATAGGATATGGAGCACATGATGAGAAAGGGCTGTTGGTGCCCATCAAATTCAAGCGCAGGTTCCCGTTGGGAACTTTTTGGGCTCTTTCTCTCTTGATGCTTGCTTCTTCTTGTTTGGTTCAGCTAGGCTGCTGTGTCAAAGATTTTCCATGTCTGTGAAGAGACTCTCATCATGACTGAAGACTCAAGTCTCTTCTGTTTGTTGCAACAGGACTCCAGGGCCAGATGATGTGACTTTCCAGATTACCCAAGTGGGGTGTGCCATTCAGAGCTCCACCATGTGTTCAATAAAAGGGGCACAACCAAGTACCCTATTGTCCCTGGGTATGTAAGTTCGAAACTCTCCATTCCCTTCCACTACATTTTGCAATTGTTTGGTTTTTGGAATTTATCCATCTCAAATTTTGCTCATCTAGCTGCATGTTCCTCTCATGCACATCCATGCTGCCTGAATTTTTCTGAGACTGCAAAAGTGATGCTGTGATCGATGATTGTAGGTATAAGGTTGTTGGCATATATAATCCTGGGTGTGATGATGATGACCAGCTTATGGACATTAAACCAAGATACTCATGTCAAATCTATGTTGCAATTCTAGGCATGAAGTTGTAGGCATCATCACAGCAGTCAGTGACAATGTCAAGAACTTTGAAGTAGGTGATTGTGTAGGCATTAGGCCTATATGCTACTCTTGCCAAGATTGTGAATACTGCAACAAGAACATGGAAAACTATTGTGTGAAGCACCTGATTCTCACATATAATGACATTGACTTTGATGGTTCCATCACCAAAGGAGGCTTCTCTAATGCTATGGTCACTCATCAAAGGTGAGAGGGATGCTGTGTCCTCTCTAATTTGCTCCTGTTGCACTTGTTATTCTATTGAAATTTTCCGTCTGAAACTATGTTGGAAAGCAGCTTCAATGCATATGCATAAAAGATTGTCATTTGGATAGGACTAAACCTGGAAACTCAGACTTCTGCTGGATTTAATCACAAAATTTCCATCCTTGTGGAAATGATTGCTGTTCAGGTATTTGGCAAAAATTCCAGATGCCTTGGCATCAGAATTTGTAGCACCACTTTTGTGTGCGGGAATCACAGTGTACAGCCCATTGATGCGCTACCATATGAATCAATCGGGTAAGAGCTTGGGTGTAATCGGGTTAGGTGGGCTCAGCCACATGGCAGTTAAGTTTGGCAAAGCATTTGGTCTCCGTGTCACTGTTCTCAGCACATCACCAGCTAAGGAGGAAGAGGCTCTTACCGTTCTTGGAGCCGATGCCTTCATAGTTAGCAAAGATGAAGCTGCCATGAAGGTTTTTTTAACTTTCTACTGCTCTCAAATTTGTTGTGCTTAAAGTAAGATGTATAATTGCATTTGTGGATTCAAGGTTAGGTTCATTTTAGGATGCAGAGTTCAAAATTGGGTAATGAGTTCTTGGTTTCATCTAGCTGCTATCAAATTGATAGTCTAATTTTGATCTTACCGTTTTGGCTTTGTTTTCATCAGTCATAGAACAAACACATCTACAATTGCAGACTGAACAAAATGTTGTGCATTGTTGGGAAAAGTGGTGGAATCTTTCAACAAACTCTATGAAAGGTTGGGTCTGTTATATGACCGGTTCTCATTATGAGTGGACTTCTGGGATTGACTTACGGAATGGTTGGGAATGTTGAAGGCTGCTGGAGGGAGCTTAGATTTTATTGTGGATACAGCATCTGGGATTCATCCACTTGATCCATACTTATCACTTTTGAAGTATGAGGGCATAATTGCAGTTGTTGCTGCACCCCCCGAGATGAGGTTCATGCCCACACTATTGTTCATGGGTAGGTGAAGAGGTCAACATACCCACAAATCCATGATTTTCCATGTCAGAGATGATCACTTTCAAAATGTTGACATCAAATTTGTTGGAGCTTTTGATATGCAACCCTTAAAACACTGGAACTAACTGAAGATGTATAAGCAAACATGGATGTCTTCTTACCCATTTGATAGTTGGATCTGTAGGATTGAAGACAGTTACTGGAAGCGTGATTGGCAGGATTAAGGAGGTGCAAGAGATGCTTGGTTTTTGTGGTGAAAAGGGTGTGACACCCATAATTGAGACTATTCCAATTGATTATGCTAATGAAGCACTCAAGCGGCTTCAAAACAACAATGTGCACTATTGATTTGTCATTGACATTGAAAATTCTCTCAAAGAGTTTATGAACTAGACAAGGGAAAAGGAAAAATAATTGTCTATTAAAATTGGATGTATAAGGAACAAAAGCAAACAAAGAATGGATCACAATTACTTGTCTAACCCTAGCAAGATACTGACATGGAAAGAAATACAAAAAGAACTTTGAGAAAAGAAAATCTTCAATGATGATTCACGTACACTCCACTTCAAGATGATGGGAAGAAGGTGAATTGACATGTCATGTTCAAAGCATGAGCATGGGTACAAAGCAAAATGAAGTGAATAAGTTGAAGGGAATTATGTTCAAGTAACAAGCACCATGCAAAAATATAGTATAGGGTAGAACTTGAGGAGCAAGGTTGTGCAAAAATAAGGGATCCACACCTTAAGGTGAGAGTTGAGGGTGGGTCTTGTATTTCCATGCAACCTTGTTTTTAAGGCTTTACATAGTGTAAAGATCAAAGGGCAAATGCAAAAAAAATCATGTGTGCGTGGCTAAAAGATGTAGGGTTTAGGTTGGGTTAAGAAAGGATAGCGTAAATGTTTTTATTCAACCCTAAAAAATGAAAATGGCTGGAAGTTGTTCTTATTGAATACAAGGAAAGGACAAGGACAATTTCTTAAAATTTTAGTAAATTCTCATAGTTTCTCTTCAAAGGACAACATTAAAGTGAGGCCAAGACTAAAAGACATGGGGCAAGGAAAGGGTAACAAAAGGAAAAAGTTGCGAAAAAAAAAAAAAAAATTAATGGGAAGGAAAGGATATTATGCATTTTTGTTGTTCATGGTCAAATCTATAATAACCCAATCAAAGTCATAATTTCCTTCTTATGGGTTGGGAGGGAAATTCTAAGTTGTAAAGCCCACCCAAAGTACATTACAAATTAAAGCTTACATGAGATAGCCAACAACCTATGCATATGAAAAAAACTCTTCAAGAACTTCATCAATTAATTAATGTTTGAGATGAATATTTGGATCTATCAAAGTGTTCATCATGAAGTGTTCATTGGGTTAGCATGGTCAAAACCAAATTGTTTCAATATAAACTAATGTATAAAGCTTTATCATCCATAACTTTTGCTAAATATGATCTATTTGAATGCAAAGTCAAACATACATGTCTACATTAATGATGGTAACATCAAACTTTGTCTTCATGTGATCATTTGTATCATTTTTTGTTGTGTTATTGTCATTATAAGTAAGCCCATCATCTACAAACATAATAACAATCAATCAAGGAGGTGTTTTACTTGCATAAACACAAATTAGGAATAGTTGGTTAAAGATGATAAGTGATTGAAATATCATTGTCAAAGTGTTTGTTTCACTTGCAACTTGCATGATTGAGATCATGTACATTCTTGTGTAGTAAACATATCTTTCAAATTTCCATTCTTGGAACAATGAATCTTTCAAGTTGACATATTAGATCTCTTCATTCAAATCATCATAAAGAAACACATGTGTCTTTATATCAACTTGAGTGATGATGTTAAAATCCTCCACAACTTCAATTGCCAAAACAATTTCAATATAAAATCATATTTCATCACCAACTAAAAATTTTCATCATGATTGACACCATATGTTTGGGAGTAGCCTTTGGCTACAACTCTAACCTTGTATCTTGTGAATTCTCTTTGAACAATGGTCTTTATTTGAAAGACCCATGTGCATTGGACATGTTTTCTTCTCGTAGGCAAATTTGTCAAAGTTCATGTGTTGTTTTACATCAAAGATTTGTACTTATCTTGCATTGCTACCTCGCACTCCTTACAATGTGGGCGTTGTTCAACACTTCAATGAGTACGTGTCAAACTCTTTAAACAAGTCCATAATTTCAATGAAATTCATAAAAGATGGAACTCATTAACATAATTTTTTCAAACTTGTGAGGACCTTGAACTTGGTGTGTTGAACTTTCATCTTTGCATTCAACATCTTGATTAATGACATTGATTAGAGGATTCATTTGCTACCCTCCAACTTTTGTCACCTATGGTTACATTGTGGGTTGTTCCATCTCATCTTTTAGCACCTTTAGTTATGTGTCTTTTTTTTGCATTACTTAATATTTCTCCCTAGCTTCTAGCACTTATGGTTGCACCACTTCCTACATTATTTGAAGCTTTTCTTTTGAACATTTTCTTGCAATCATATTTAAACAATTTAGTGCATTCATCCATGTTGTTAATCAAATGGGGGAAATCCTCTTCCTACAACAAAATATCACAATATATAATGATTTGCTTTTCAATTGGATCCCATCATTGATAGGCTTTAAAAATAAAACTGATATCCCACAAAAATAACTTTCATTAACTTGGGGTCAAGCTTCTTCCTCAACTTTTTGGGTATGAAAACATGTTTGAAAATAACCCGCATAGGACTTATGGCCTTCCCATGGCTCATAAGTTGTTATACTATCATGTGTTCTTGAACCAATTATATATGAATTGTTGTTTGAGTAGTTTCTTTTGATAGACTTAAATTCAACCCTTGAGCATTAAACATATTTTGCACACTTTTGACAATGGTTTCAATTTCCTATTTTGTGAGTTGTATGTTTGTCACCATTGCAATTTTTGTTATTTTAAGAATCATTCCATGGTGAACATGACCAAAACATTCATGCCACATTTGCAAATTATTGTTGTTTGTGGAGATGCCAAAAAATGCCTATGAACTAGTTGGATTAAGCCATGTCTTTTTTAGGACAATCTTTGAAAAATCATTTCAATTTGGAGTTTGTATAACTTATTAGATCCAATTTTGGTTATGACCACTTTGCCTTGACCTTTGTCAACAATAAGAAAACACATGTTCTTCTCATGGGTGACAATGAATTCCTTGTCAATGGCTTGACCTATCAAAATTAGATTCTTTTTGAATGAATATTGGTAATGATTCCATTCCCAAATGTGACCTTTCCCATGTCATTTAGTCATGCAACCATAGTTTCAATTTCAAGAATGAAACTAAACATGGTTTGATCAAGCTTCATGGCATAATATATAAAAATTGTTATTGCACAATGTGTTTGTTTTCATTGGCCTTTTGTAGATGCACAATAGATAGCCTCCTCCACATTGTAATAGTAATCTTGCAATTCACAAAAGCAAACATGACCTTCTCATCAAGCCTTGCATGAATCTACATCATACTTGTGTTGTCTCCTTTCCGCCATAACCTTTGGTCATTAACATTAAATTCAATAGTTTCAATCTCCACAATGTCCAAGAATTCTTTTTCTTGATAGATTAATGACATTTGGAACTTCTAAAGTTTATTAAAATTATCATTAATGAAGTTTTTGATGTTTCCACTAACCTCATTTAGTTCATATCAATTATTTGTATTTATTTTTTTGGGTTGTCTTGATTCCTTACTTGTTTAGCAAAAAATAAAATTATAATGATTTTTCCATAAAAATACTTTTAGCAACAAATAACAAAAACTTTACAACAAAATATTAAATGAAAAATAATAGGTCATCTTGCAATAAGATTTGGTAAACTATCTATTTGTAAAAGCTACAAGATGTGGACCCACAATCTATTGAAAGTTGACAAAAACAAAACACAATGAATAATGTTTAAACAAAACAAAAAAATGTTTTATTCTTTAATGCTTCAACAAAATAGTACATAGTCCATGGAATCATGCAAAGAGAAGTTGATAAATACATTATTGAAAAGATGACCATTAGAGTTATAATTTTAAATAAGATGAACACAAATTCAAAACTCAATAAGTCATTAAGTAGGAAAACGACCTTTCAAGGAACCTTTAAAATATTTGTTTTGTTGCATGTCTTTAATGTCATATTCATGGTGCATGAAGAATAGAAACACCTAAAATTAACATGACTTTGTTACAACCTTGCACCTAGATTGGTTTGTAAATTTACATAACTTTAGATGAAATTGATGGAATATACCATAGTGATGCAATTAAAGATATGGATGATATTTGACCACATGGATGCAATTAATTTGATTACATGAATGAAATTAAAAAGTTGATCAAGATGACATAAATGTTATTGACCACTTGGATGAAAATCCAACTACATCAATGATGGTTGTTGTCATCCATGATACAAATTTATTTATGTCATGTACTAAGACAACTCTAAACATCTATTATAAAAATATATATAATAAAATTTGTTCCAAAATTCATTCGTATGAAAACAAATTTGGGGGAAAAGGACATGTAGTCCTTTTCTAAAGTAGTCATGTTGGCTCATTGTATTTCATTTGCACCTAACTTTTCAAGTTGACACAATTTTTTTTGAAGATTGTGTTTAATTTAAGTTTGTAATCATATGTTCCTAAAGACTATGTTGATAAAACTTTCTTAAAATATTACTTATTTTTGGATGAAAATGAATCATGAATCAAATAACCCATATTAGTTTAATCACACTTGACAACTTAATGGCTACTTATAACATACAAATACAATTTAACCTTGCCAAAACCTTTATGATAGTATTGTTAATTGTATAAATTGTAATGTTTTATTCATTGAAAATATACATGATCTTATTGAAAGTGGTGTGAATAGCATTATCTTGGGCCATCATTAACTAAGAAATTTATGACTTTCAACTTCCCCACTCCATTTCAAGCACAAAATGAACAAAAGGAGTAATTCTTAGATGTTAAAATGCATCGATGTCTTCGAAACTCAACATACATATATGTGCACAAAGGTTTTGACTAAACAAGGTTTGTAACCAACATTTATGTGCATTAATGTGATTTGAAATTGCACTACTATCAAATATAGTAACAAGATAATGCAATGTGTTTGACTTATTGTGGGCACAATCATTTTTTATAATTAAAATGTACCAAATGCAATTAGGTCCTCCAAAGTGGAGCCACATAGAGAATTAGATCTATTCTATACACTATTGGTTATGTGTTAATCATTAGAATGATGTGAATTTTGTGTATTGCAAAATTCTCAATTTAACTTTTCACATCATAAAGATCATAATTTAGTCAAAAAAACTGCAATACAAGTGTAGTAGTATTTTTAAATTTAAGAGGACTTGATCTTCATGTCAAGTATAATTGTACATGAATTAATATACTTGGGGATGGAAACAATCATAAAAGTGAGCTTGCAACCTAGGATGTGCCACTACACACAATGACTTTGTTTTCCTTAAAGTGAGACCAAATGTTTCAGACATGTCAATGGGTTCTTGTTCCACATTTGGAATTGACCAATCAAAGCTTTGCAAGAGTCGCGCTAACACAATTTGAACAAATATGATTGCTAATGGACGTCCTGGACATGCTCGTTTTCCAGTACCAAATGGTAAAAGTTCAAAATGTCGACCTTGCACATCGATGTCATGGTGTTGCATGAAGCGATTTGGGTCAAATTGTAATGGGTTTTCCCATGTATTAGGATCTCGTCCCATTGCCCATATATTCACCAATATTCGAGTGTTGGGAGGTAGATTGTAACCTCGTACCTGGGAAGGTTCAATAGAACAATGAGGAACCAAAAAAGGAGCAGGAGGATGGATGCGAAAGTTTTCTTTCAATATAGCTTGCAAGTAAGGGAGATTTTGAAGATCAGATTCTTCAACCAATCGATTTGTCCCCACTATATTATCCAATTCTACTTGGGCGCATTTCATAATGTCAGGGTGTTGTAAAAGTTCTGCCATCACCCACTCCAATGTCACAACAGATGTATCTACAAGCAAAAAAATATGTTAGTTTGGAAAATAAATAATTATGAAAAAATTCATGAATTTTGTAAGAAAAATAATTTCATTATTATTTTTATAAAAAAATCAATAATGAACATTTTTAAAGGAATATAATAGTGATATTGTAATTGAATGTACCGGTTCCTGCTGTAAGCATGTCCTGCACATACACATCACAAATATAAACACAATTGTTATGAACATTTTGGTGTACAATAAAATATTTTTAAATAAATAAAAGTCATAAAACTAAATTTGCAAATCTTTTAAACATAAATAATTCACTATTATAAAAATAACCATGACATTCACCATTGCCATGTTCCACTCACCATGATAACACCTTGAATTGTATCATCAGTTAAATGTCCAATACCATCTTCTTGAGGCATAGTGAAAAGAACATCCATGAAATCTTTAGGCACATCCTCAATATTTGAATTTGGAGTAGATGGTGTTGTTCTATGTTCATCCATTATTTTTGTAACAAAGTTTGATATTTGGTTTTGCAATGCTTGCAAAGAGGTGTCAATCCCTTGAAGCTTGGTCACCCACCTCAAGTAAGGGATGTAGTCACTGATAATGAAAGCACCATACCAATATTGGATTGCATCAATTGTTTCCTTGAACCATTGTGTTTTATTTTTGTCACTTCCAGGTCCGCAATACCTATTCACCCAAGAAGATGGATACTTAAACATTGAAATGCATGTGGACAAAAAAAATAAGAATGTATTTGAACTTGTATTTTATTAGAATGTTGAGCTTGCCATGTGAAAATTTGTACATTGAAAAAAATTATTTCTTAAAATAGCTTAGAAACTAAATCACATAGTTTGGTGACTATTTGAATCCAATCAGATGTGCTTGTAACTTATGCCAATATATATGTTTATTGAACATCTTATATTGATACGGTTTCAAGTAAATCACCTTTTCCTGAACAACATTTGGGTCATATGGTTCGTGGAGATTGATGATAATTTGAGGGTGAGATCCACCGCTTTGCCTTCATTGGCTTCCTTGTAGATGTCTTTGATTGTCTCATGAATCTCTTTTGTTCTCATAGGTTGGAATGATTGTATCCTTTTAAATGTGAAAAGTTCATTCGTGCATATCTTTCGGATGTGTTGCAAAGCAAGACCAGATATCACTCCCATGCTCCAATTTTTGGTTAGAATCTTGAATGCAAGTGAAGATGGACGATATTGGAACACATGATCTTGGGTTTTCAAAAATTCCTTGGCCATTGTAGGTGAAGATGCCACCACGGTGTTGATGGAACCGAGTTGAATGTGCATAAGAGGTCCATATTTTTCGGCCCAACGTGTTAGTGTTAGGTGTGGATGTTCTCCCAACATCAACAAATTGCCCATGATAGGCCATGGCCATGGACCTGGAGGTAAGCAATGAAATTTCCTATAAAACCTTGTATGCAAAGTTGCAACCAAAAATATGGAAAACACAATTACAATAAATAGCCCCACATTTTTTCCGAATGTTTCTTGGTGCACAATTTGAAACATTGATTTGTCCATCTTGCCTATGTCAAACCTTCACAACCTTCTACAAGATGTACTCTGAAATTTTGCTTAGAAGGAATACAAACTACACTTGAAAAACAAGATAAGATTTCAACCCAAGGGGTTTTGTTTTTCAATGTGTGTTCTAATGTGCACTTGCGTAAACATTTACCCTTTCTTTGTTTTAGATATTTAAGTATATATACTTTAAATATATGTTTATCTATATATACGATTTCCAACACGTCAAGATGAATTTTTTATTCTTCAACTTTTGTATTATATAATGAGAATGGGATATAATAAACAATATTTCCATATAATAAACAAAGTGGAACAATGGAACATGACCAATACTTATTGAATGAAAATAAATGAATTATGTCTTATCAATACTATTGTTTTTATGGTGGTCCCATAATGAAAAAGGTTGCTTTTGATTGTTGAACAACATGATTTTAAAAACATATCATAATTTTTGGGACATTTGAAAGATGGTGGCTTTCTCAAACATGTTTCGCATGCATGATCATCTTTTGATATCCCTTTGCATAGTTTTTTGTATTTGAAGTGGCAAGAATAGTAATATTGACAATCCATACGTTTTCATGACTCTTGGCTATGAGTATAAAACCCTTGCATAAAGTCTTATACCTTTTTTTTGGTGGGATGCACATGGTTGAACAATTTTGAAAATCTAGTTTGAGAATTTTGATGATTCTTCTTTTGACTTACACCATGTATGGCAATGCAAGATGTGATGATAGCATCATTTACATGATTAAGGTAATCACAATTGGTCTTTATATGAAGGTTATTGTTCAACCTTGTAGCCAAGAAAGGGTTGCATCATATGATAGTGACAATTATAAATGGTTAATCTGGAAGTTCCATTGTAAGACATTTAATGTTGGGAGACTTTTCATGCAATTGACAGTGAAAAAACAACATGCACCTTTAGAGGACGGAAGGAAATACATTGAACTAAAATGAGATTTCATCCATGTTTGGGGCATCATTTGTGGGAGTTTCAATCCTTGCATAATTGGTGTTTGCTTGGAGTTGCACATTGATTATGTTATAACCTTTGTACATGTGTGCTTGTAGACTTATGGAACACCCTTTTCATTGATACACATAATTTCACTTTAATATGATAACTATAGTTCATGGATAACCATAGATAATGGGGTCAATCAAATGATTATCTATTGGTATTCCATTCATAATGTTATAATGCAACCATTATTTATCTGTCAATGTAAAATGGTTCCAATAGTTGTAATGATAGTTTGTAACCTTCTGAATCAACTTTTTGTGCATTAAACATTTTGCATGCAAGGACAATTGGGATTGAAAATAATTTTATATCAGATTCCTTCGCATTCAAAATATTGTCATAACCTTCAAGTGTGACATATGCAAGTGCCATTTGTTTTTGTTTATAACCTTTGTGAATATCGAATTTTGTTTATTTGTTTAATTTTGTTTGTTTGATTTTTTGTTTGTTTTGTTTTGTTTTGTTTTGGGTGGGGAGCAACTTTTCCAAAGTCAACTTGAATTGGAACTACATCAAATTTGCGAAAATACCTTTGAGGAAAATATTACATTGATGTAGGTTTTTGCAAAATTAAAATAACTCCTTTAAGACCTTGAGTTTTTTTCTTTGTGGGTGGGGACTAACTTTTCCGAAATTGATTTGATTTGATTTGAAGCTATGTTTCTAATTTTGCAAAAACCCATGTCAACATAGTTTTTTGCAAAATTAGCATAGGCCCTAATAATTAGCCCTAAAATGCAAATGTATTGGGATTGACATAGGTTTCAAAAGGTTTTCAAAATGCTTTTGTCAAATTTGCAAAGGTTATGTTGACACAAGTTAAATTGCAATTTTGATGGAACTCTTCTTCTAACAAGACTTGTTTTTATGAAACAATTTGGGCCAAAGTTCTAACTAGTTTGCAAAAACATGTGTTGATAATTTTTTTGCACATTTGATATAGCCCTTCTTGAACCCAAGTTGTAGTTACATTTTAGATTTAGTTTTGGGTTTTAAATAGGGTTACATCATGGTTTTCAAAACTAGTTTGATTCACCAAATTTATGTCAATAATCATGTCAACATCACATTTGATGTGTTAGTTTGTCAATTAAATGATCAATGTTGATTAGTACAAAAAAAATGCCCCATATCTATGATTTATGAGCACTTTGAAAATTCATCGTTAGGCCAAATGTGAAAGGTTTTGGTGATAATGCATTGACTATTATTGACTACTAATGAAATTAATTTTATTTTCTAAGTTCACAAGTGGTAACTTGATTGAGTATCCATATCAATTATAAGATTGAACCTCAATTAAACCATTGTGATTCTCTAATAATTTCTTCCACTATGGACATGTAACTAGCATATAGGAATAATGACATGCACAAGTTTTATTTTTGTGCAGGTGCTTGAAATGTTATATAATTCTTAAATTAAACATTTAATGATATCCTTAGCACATGGGATGACCACTTCATAATGAACAGTATTTGAAGAAATAATTGGTTAAAAAGGAACAAAGTTTATTCTCCTTCTAACTCTTTTCTAGATGTACTTGGGAAAGGAAAAGATTTTGAAGAACAAATTGAGTAAGGGGGAATCAAAAAATTTCAGTCCTTTAATTCTATTGTAGATGTACTTGGGAATATTTGGGGAAGGAAAAAAATTTGAAAAACAAATTGAGTAAGGGGGAATTAAATTTTCTTAACCTTCTAGCTCTTTTGTAGATGCACTTGGGGGCATTTAATAAAGGAAAAGATTTTGAAGAACAAATTGAATAAGGGGGAATCAAATTTTCTTAGCCTTCTAGCTCTTTTGTAGATGTACTTGGGAATATTTAACAAAAGAAAAGATTTTGAATAATTAATTGAGTGGGGGGAATCAATTTTTCTTAGCCTTCTAGCTCTTCTGTACATGTAGTTGGAATAATTAGCAAAGGAAAAGATTTTGAAAAACAATTGGGTAACGGGGAATCAAATTTTCATAGCTTTCTAACTTTTTTGTAGATGTAAAAGTGGGAATATTTAACAAAGGAAAAGATTTTGAAGAACAAATGGAGTAAGGGGAAATCAAATTTTCTTATCCTTTTGGCTATTTTCTAGATGTATTTAAAATATTTTGCAAAGGAAAAGATTTTGAGAAACAAATGGGGTAAGGGGAATTGAATTTTCTTAGCATTCTACCTTTTCTACATATGTACTTGGGAATATTGAACAAATAGAAAAAGACTTTGAAGAACAAATTGGATAAGAAGGAACCAAATTCTCTTATCCTTCTACCTTTTCTATAAATGTACTTGGGAATATTGAACAAATAGAAAAAGATTTTGAAGAGTGAATTGGATAGGAAGGAACCAAATTATCTTATCCTTCTACCTTTTCTATAGATGTACTTGGGAATATTGAACATATAGAAAAAGATCTTGAAGAACAATTTGGATAGGAAAGAACCAAATTTTTTTATCCTTCTACCTTTTCTATATATGTACTTGGGAATATTAAACAAATAGAAAAAGATTTTGAAGAACGATTCGGATAGAAAGGAACCAAATTCTCTTATCCTTCTACCTTTTTTTATAGATGTTTAGAAAAGGAAATGAATATATTGAATTGAAGAATATTATTGATAAGGGATAACCAAATTTTCTTATCCTTTTAGTTGTTTTGTAGATATGCTTGGACATATTTAACAAAGGACAATTGGGATCACCACTTGATTCCACCCATTTAAATTGTACTTCAAATTTGTGTTTATTCAACAAGGAAAAAATCAACACACACACATGTTGTACAACTTACTAGAACTATTAACACATTAATCCTTTGCCCACTACAATCATAGATTTATCATTTATAAAATCAACCCACAATTTTTTGGGGGTTTATAGTTTATACAACCAACATTTATGTGCATAAATGTGATTTGGAATTGTACTATTATTTCAAAAGTTCCTTGGCCATTGTAGGCAAAGATGTCACCATGGTGTTGATGGAACCAAGTCGAAGGTGCATAAGAGGTCCATACCTTTCAGCCCAATGTGTTAGTGTTAGGTGTGGATGTTCTCCCAACATCCAACAAATTACCCATGATAGGCCATGGCCATGGACCCACATGTAAGCAATGGGATTTCTTGGGAAATATTGTGTACAAAGTTACAACCAAGAATATACAAAACATAGATACAATAAAAGCCCCACATTTTCTTTCAATATTCCTTGGTGCACAAATGAATGAATCATTGACTTATCCAAGTTGCCTATGTCAAAACCTTTGCAACCTTCTACAAGATGTATTTGAGAATTGTGCTTGGAAAGAATACAAAATACATTTCAATAACATAGGATTTCAAACCAAGGGATTTTCACTAGTGGAAAAACTATCTTTTGTGACTTGTCTTATGCAACTAAATGTATCATATGCAACTAAAAAATGTCACAATTTGTAGTTGCATGTGACACATGTAATTGAGTAAGACAAGTTGCAAAAGATAGTTTTTTTACTCGTGTTTCTAGCACATCGACAAGTTTTTTATTCTTTGATTTTTATATTATATAATGTAAGTGGATACAAGGAACAATATTTCCATATAAGAAACAATGTGGAACAATCGAACATGACCAACATTTATTAAATGCAAAAAATGAAAGTTGTCCTTATCAATACTATTGTCTTGATGGTGGTCCCATAATGAAAAAGGTTGCCTTTAGTAGTCAAGAGCAACATGATTTGGTGGTTTAAAACATTTTGTAATTCTTGGGGCATTTGAAAGATGGTACCTTTCTAGCTAAATCTTGTATCCCATTCATTATCATCTTTTGATATCCTTCAATGTATTACTATGTATTTGAAATGGAAAAAAAATTAATTTTGAAGATCCATATGCTCATAATTTTTGGTTTTGAGTACATGATGTAAGCATAAAGTCTTATACTTTTCCTTGTGTGGGTTGTATGTAGTTGAACAACTTTGAAAAATATGGTTTGAGAATTGATGTGTATCCTAGGATTCTTCTTTTGTTTTACACCATATACAACAATGCACAAAGTGGTGATAACATCATTTACATGACTAGGGAAATCATAACCAATCTTCATGCCAAGGTTATCATTTGACCTTGTAGCCAAGAGGGGGTTGCGTCATATGGTAGTGAAATTTTTTAATGGTTGACCTTTGGAAGTTGCATTGTAAGATGTCCATTGTTGGGAAACTTTTGATGCAATTGAAAGTGAAATAAACATCGTGCACCTTTAGTAAAGGAAATACATTGAACTAAGATTAGATTTCATCCATGTTTGGGGCATCTTTTGTGGGAGTTTCAAGCCTTGTGTTGGTATCTACTAGGAATTGCACATTGATTTTATTGTGACCTATGTGCACGTGTTCTTGTAAACTTATTGAACTCGCTTTTCATTGATACACATAATTCCACATTAATGTGACAATTATAGTTCATGGACAACCATAAATAATGGGGCGAATCCAATGGTTATTTTTTAGTATTTCATTCATAGTGTTATGGGGCAACCATAGTTTATTTCACTAGAAGAATTGGAAAAAAAAAACTACCAATTGCAACTATATTCTAGTTGCAAAAGACATTTGCTATAAAAAAAAATTTAATTGCATTAGACAAGTTGCATAAGACAGTAGTTGCAAATGTGGATGAAGTCAATAGTCAACAAGAACTTCACCATCCCTATACTATTGTATGCCATCTATATATTACCATAAAATTAGCAACTTACATAAAGACACATGGAAAATGAAAAAGGTTTGAAAAAATTTGTTTTAAAAATAAATGGTGGATCTTCATTATCTATTTTTAATGGTTTTAGATTGTGACACATGACATAATACCAATATGCCATGTGAGATTTCTGAATTTTGGTCAAAATAAATTTAAAACAACATTTATGTGGGTAGGTGGGATTAGGTAGATAGGTAAACATTTAATTTTTTTTTTAGGTTTAACCTTTAAAATTAAACTTTAAATAACTAAGATGTTTTGATTTTCTCATCCTAATTGAGATGTGTTTTTTTATGTGAAAGTGTAGGACAAAGTTTTTTCATTATTCTATATCAATCAAACTATGATATTTGAAGTGCTTATGTATACGAATTCTCATTTGGTGGGTTTAAATAATGAATAATTTATTTTTATCTTTTACACCTTGTTATATATATAAGGTTATTTCCCCTTGTTATTTTCATCTTTTCCCTTACTTTTACTCCAAACAAGTCTATAATATTAAACAAAATTGATTTCCACAAAACAAAAAACCATTTATTAATTTATTTTCACGGTTGATGAATCCTAGATTAGAAAATTCAAAAAATTATGAATAAATGAAACATCTTTTTTAATTAAGTTGTTTACCACTTAATCAAGGTGGATGTTTATCTTGATTAGGACAAGGCAAATGAACTTTGGCAAGTTATAGAAAAGTATGGTAATGTTTTTGCATGGCACAAGGGGGAATTAAGATGTTGAGTTATCGGTGAACATGTGATAGATACCCAAGGTCTACCACCCTATTATACTAACCTTAATATATTATTTTTTTGGGAGGAGGCAAAGGGGGATCGGCAAAAATAGGCCTTAATAAAATAGGGCAAAATGAAGGTTAGTTTTTTGAAATATGTTTTCAAGGTCATGTTACTAGTAGAAAAGGATGGTAATACGCATTTTTGTGGAGACTATTGTCCTTTGAACACTCAAACTCACATGGATGTGTACCCAATGCCACTAATTGATGATGTATTAAGCTAGATGGGTGTTGTAGAATTATTTATAACTCTAGATTTGCAAAGTGGGTTCTAGCAAATTAAAATGACCTTGATGATGTGAAAAAGACAACCCTCATCACCAAGACAAAACTATATGAATTTCTTGTGATACCATTTGGGCTTAAAAATGTAATTAGTAATTTTTCTAGGACAATGACAACCATTTTCTCTGAATGGTTACAACAATTCCTCAAGGTCTTTGTAGATGACCTCAATATCCATAATGTTTCATGGGAAGCCCATCTTGACCATATATGTATGATATTACAACATCTGCAAGATGCCAACTTGAAGTTCAATCCCAACAAATGTATGTTTTCTATTAAGAACATCAAGTTTTTGGGGCATGTGCTTGGGAAAGTAGGAACTCAACCTTACCTTGACAAGGTCAAAGTTGTGATAGAGTTTCTTGTTCCCAAAACAATCACCAACATATGAACATTTCTAGGATTTATAAGGTACTATTGGAACTATGTTAGGGGTTATGCAAGGCTTGCTACCCTTCTATTTGAGTTGACAAAAAAAGATGAAACTTTTCAATGGAGCCCACAATGCTAGGAGGTGTTTGATCAATTTAAATAAGCATTCATTTCAGCCTTACTGTTGACGAGGTTGGATTTCTGCAAAACATTTATCTTAGATGTTGATTGGTTTGTGAAAAGAATAGGTGCTATTTTGTTTCAAAAGGATGGAAGGAAAGAATGTGTCATTGCATATGCCAACAAAAGATTGTTTGCAATGTAGTGAAAATTCCATCCCTTGGAAGGTGAATGTTATGCCCTAATTTGGGGAGTTATGCATTTTCAACAGTTTCTACATAAGAACCATTTCACATTAAGAACATACCACAAACCTTTGGAATGGCTTGCAATAATATTATATGCTTATGGTCAGAGTAGGTTTTGGATAAATATGTTGCAAGATTTCAAATTCAAGATTTTGGATCGACTTGGATCCAAACACTCCAATGTGGATGCTTTTAGTTGGAACCTAGTGGGCAATGCAAAATTTGATGAGGACTTTTTAGAGGAGATCTAAGACATTGGACTAATATAAGACATGGGGGTGTAAACATGGATTGGGAGAAGGAGCATTCAAAGCCCAACATTGGCTAACCTATTCATGATCAAACTTGTTTTGGAAAATACTAATGCAAACCAAGAGGACCCCATTAACAACCAAGATGAAATACCAAGGGGTGAGGAGGCAAATGACTCTTCAATTTTGAAGAAAAGAAGGCGATTTCCTATAGACAATATCATATGTTGGGAGTTGGTGGCAAAAGTTCAAATGATGGTGGATGTTGAAGCAGTTTGTGATACAGAGGTAACTATTGATGATGATAGTGTTGGTGAAGGTGGTGAATAGAAGTGCATTTATGTCTAGAGTGACTTGAATTGTTTGCAATTCATACAAACTGGGCAAATGCCTTTTAATGCCATTGAAAAAAAAAATTATGAATCAAAAAACAAGCACAAAACTTTGTTTTGAAAGGAGATCAATTATGTTCCTGAGATATGATGGTGCCTAAGCTTGATGAGAGGAAGGACATTGTTTTGGAAATGCATATGGAGATTGGGCATTTTGGAGAACAATAAACATTTGCGAGGATTTGTAAGGGGTATTACTAGCACAATAGGACTGAACAAGTTAGGGCCACAATCAAAACTTATAAGGAATGTTAGTCGGTTAGGTGAATGGTAAGTATTAGGTTGGATGTGGAGGATTTAAAGAACATTCCAATATGTGATCTATTTTATAGAGTTGCACTTGATACTAGAGGACTACTACCAAAGACCAACAAGGGGAACAAGTATATTCTTGTTGCCATTGACCACTATTCTAAATGGTGTGAAACAAAAGTTGTATCAAATCAAACTACAACGACCGTCGTTAAATTTTTGGAAAAATATATCATTTGCAGATATGAAGTGCCTAAATTTATTTTTAGTAATGATGGTGGTGAATGGTCTGTTGAATTTGACAATAATGCAAGGTTTACGTCATTCACCATCAATATACAATGCCACAATGGCCTAGATGTAACGAGATGGCTGAAAGGTTAATCAAAACCATCAAACATGGGATCATTATGATGTCCACTTTTCAAAAAAATTGAAGAAATGGGGATTTGCTATTACTTAAAGTGTTGTTTGGTTATTGATGTGGGATCTAAACAAACACAAGGTTATTTCCCATTATGGTGCTAATTGGGTGTACTCCTAGATTGAAAGCTAATAATCAGCTTTGCATGTTGTTGAACAATTGACTGAACAAATGATTTCCAAAATGCAATTCATTTTTAAACTGCATAAGTTAATATTGAACGATAATGCACATGCTCAGGTACAATAGAAAAATACATATGTATGCAAAAGGGAAACATATGTTTCCTTCCTTTTAGGTTGGGAGTGACTTGGTAAAGATGAAAAAACTAGGTAAGAAGAAAGCTTTAACATGAAGTTGGGAAAGACCTTATTTGTTTGTGGGATTTGTGAATGAACAGGGGGGTTTGGAGTAGGATGATGGTAGAAGAAAGATGTATCATTAGGGGTAAGGATGACCAACAATGGGAGCATTTTAAAAGAGATTTATAATCGTACTACCCAAAAACATAATTGACAATAGTTATGGGGACTCAACTAAATCTATAAGGGAGTTGTCACATATGTGGGATGAAAAGAGGTGAAATAAAATCTTTTTAGATGAAGACCTAATGAATGGGCATATCAGGTGTCGAATTTTGAAAATGACAAGAGAGGGATTAGTTGAGTGTTTTTGGAGTTGTGGATATGGGAGTTTTTTTTTGTGTTGTTTGTTGTAGGTTAATTAGGCCAAGAGTTGTGTGGTGTGCGCTTGCTTTGTGGAAAGTTAGAACAACATAATTGATGAAGGTTGTTTGGAGCTCTTCATGGCTTTTGGAAATGGTGGGCTTTGCAAGGCACACATGTGAATAAGAAGAGTAGATTGTTGAAAGTTAAACACTTTTTTTTCTCTTTTTTTATATGTGGTGAATTTTTTGATCAATTAGATGGTGAATGGGAGGAATGCCTTGAACCATGGTGTTTTTGATGTATCCTAATTTTAGGTCTTCTTTCGTTGCATTCTAGAGTAGGGATTTAGAATAAAAAGACTAGAGAGAATGAATAAAGATGTAGAGATGTTGGAATTGATGAAACTCCCTAAGGGACAATGTTGGCCGGTCAGAGAGGATACTAGTTTGTGGGGATTGTATTTTGGTGTCTTTCAGAAAGTTGAGACCCATCTCCTGGGAACTCTCGGAAAGTCAATATGAGAGGATACCAGTTTGTGGGGATTGTATTTTGGTGTCTTTCAG
>Ga0209208_10002810_pt1 | contig 25018 bp, 20 predicted proteins | sample S1TSphfallax_3_FD_187694 | JGI IMG/M metagenome (GOLD analysis project Ga0209208, IMG submission 187694) | Host-associated microbial communities from peat moss isolated from Minnesota, USA - S1T2_Fd - Sphagnum fallax MG (SPAdes) (version 2) | ecosystem: Host-associated > Plants > Peat moss >...
ATATCATCAAACCCAATATCAATCCATCATATATCCCTTTTACTCATTACCAACTTATAAAACACATTCATCCACAGGCCCCTCGCAAAAAAACTCTTCAAAATAGTGCAATTTTTGTATCCACATTTTTCGTTCCCACCAATTAACTAATAGAAGCTTACCATCCAACTTGCCAGGTTTCATGTGTTGGCGTTGATGGAAAATCTAGTTCTTAGGAAGGCGCTCACTATTTACATCCACTTCAACTACTTTCTCCACATGTAAACCTTGAAACATCAGTAATGAAAGACCCACAAGTTACAACATAATGTTTTTTTTATCAAGTGTGAAGATTATATGTACTTCACGTGTCGCAATCCTAGCCTTGGGTTCGTGACCAAGGCAAGGGTTTGCAAGGTTGCGGGCCAAGAGGAAGCCCATGAGTGAAGGAAAGTGTGAGGGAATGAACCTTCACACTCTCAAGGGAGCTTTCATTTTGGAAGTTTGGAATCCTGGTGGACTTTTGAATTTTTAGAAAGCGATTTCAAGGGTCAAAATTCCATGGATTGAAAAGTTCCTTATATCATTGGAAATTTCTTGGAAAGTAGATGTCTAAATGGGCTTGCATGACCCATTTGGACATTTGAAACACAAGTTATGGCCAAAAGAAGGGTCGGGAGTCAAATTGCCAATTTGACTCCCGACCACTAAAAGTTAGGAATTGACCCGATTTCCTCGCGTTCAAGTAACGTGCAACATATTGTTGGAAAGCTCTTGACAGTGGCTATAACTTTTCTTTAGACCTTGTCTCAATCGGAGGTTTGCATACAAAGTTATGGGCCCGCAAAGTCACAATTGTGAGAATTTCGGAACTCCCACTTGGTAGTCCTAGGACAAAATGTCATTTGGATGTGGGTCTTGTGGAGAGACATAGAGTATACTATAAGGGGGAGGGTGATGGCTTACCCCAAGTCCGATCCGTGGTGAGTCTTGTGAGTTCAAGTTTGCCCATGGCTCGTTTTAGCACCAAAAGTGCTCCAACTATGCACTAACCAACTTGTTATTTAGTTTTGTGCAGGTCCGTGTGAATGATTAAGTGTTTGTCATTCTTCTTAGTCCCATCTCGGAGCTCGAGCACGCCCCTCTACCCCCAAAGTGTTACAAGCCAAAGAACGTGTCCCCAACTCTTTGTTTTTCCGTTGTTTTCACTTCAGACTCACATTTGAGTTTATCAAGGAGCACGGGAGTGCGTCATCATGGATAATAGCTCATAAGTGATTTTAATCATTAATAGATAATATGGTTGCTGGTTGTTTTGGGTGAATTATTGCTTACAAATGTATTGACCTTCTTTTTAAATATTATTTTCATCTAGAAAAAAACGTTTATATATTCAACATCATTTTCCAAGAAATTTGTAATTCATCATATCATACCCTAACATCACTCAAACAAAGATTGAGTATGATTTACCTAATACAACACTTCATCAACCACCCAATCGTCTATGCATACAAAAAAAATCTACAAAAAAAACTATTGCATAAATTTCCAATCCCATGTATGCGTCAAACATGAATGAATCATGTAGCCACCGATTTCATGAATATATGTTCTAAACTAGAGCAAAGTTGCAAATGATAATGCCTTCCTAAGTGGATTACCTAATCAAAGATAGGTCTTTTGATGGGACCTTTTTTTATTTAATTCCATTTTGAAAATCCTCTTTGAAAGGCAACTTTGTCAAAACATCAAAACCAAGTTTTGAGATGGGAGGCTCTCTTGAGGGCTGCACAATCCATCCCATTCTTTGTCAATAATCTCTAATTTTTGTATTTGGACAATAACATGAACTGTTATCCTTTTAAACATGTGAATTGAACATCAAACATTTATTTGCACTTGGTGATGGCTAGTTCAGTATTGTTAGTCATGTTATCAATGAAAACCTGACCAATTCACACATAATTCCATAAGTAACACAATAAAACATGCAACAAAATGTAGCACCTTTGGTTCTAGGTTGTATAATGGTTAACGTGCTTGTATTGTTTGAGTCACTTTCCATTGGTAGTTTTTATACTAAATTTGGTGGAGAAGATATTGGCTAGCTTTGTTCCATAGCCATTTTGACCTCATGTGGTTTTCTTCTTTGCATCATTGTAGTTATTGTTAATGAAGAGATGACCAAAGATCATTTCTACGACATACACACTTTCTTTGTGAATTTCAATAGGCACTCCATCCCCACTATTGTAAATATTGATTCTATTCTACTCCACATCAATCTCCACTTGTAGCCCACAATAACTTTCACATAAAGCTAAACCTAAAATGGAGGTGAAATTAGAAGTGATAATGAAGAATATCACAAACTAGGGTGCAAATCAAAGGTGCAATATCACATCAGCAAAGACACATGCCAAGCTCATGCTTTACCAAATATCATGATATCATGTATCATTTGGAGAGGCCAAAGTTATCTCCCATAAGCTAGGACATGTTCTTGGTGTTGCTTGTCTCAAAGCACATGCCACATGCAAGATTTGTTGTTGTAAAAAATGAAAAGGAATAGGCTTTAACAACCTTGTTGGTTGCTCATAATGAAATATGTGTTCCTTTTGGCTTTTTCAATTATTGATACATTTTGCAACATCACAATCCACATATCACATGTTTCAAGGAAAGGGAATACATGACAACAAAAGTAATAGGTAGACTATTTTCACATCCTAGGGGAAATAGGTCAAGGAAGTACCTTTACATAATCCATGGAAGGGTTTTGTTGTTTATTATCAACAACATTCACAAGAATTTTGTCAAAAATCTTGTATAAACCTAGAACAAAAATGACATTTCGGTAAACCATGTTGTCATTCTCATACACCCACAAAGCTTGTGTATGTTTCTTAATGTTTCCCACATAGGTGTCTAGTTGCAACATGATGTGCTCCAGTTGTGTCTTCTTTTGGTTTGATGGTTTTATTGTTGTTATTTGCCTTTGCAATGTTGGCATCATAATCAAATTTTGAACATGGCTGAAGAGGTGCCCTAGACATTGCCTTTATAAGCTTGCTACTAACCTTTTCATTTTCACCTCCAACTTTGCCCTTGGTATTGACCATCTTGTTTTCAACTCCAACTTTCCTCTTGATAAGAACCTTCTCCTTTTCAACTCTAGTTTTTGCCTTGGTCACCTACAAGTAATTGTCAAAATAAAAAAACAAACAACATTCAATTTGTATGCTCCAAACACATCATTTCAACAAATCATAGATTATCTAGCAATACTCCTCATTAGGGTTTCATGAAACTACTTCACAAACAACATAACCTTTTTTGTCACCACAACCCCAAAATTTATTTATTATATTATTATTATTATTATTATTATCTAATTAAAAAAATTTGTAGCCAACAATTGCTTACCATAAATGCAATCAAAGATGCATTGGAGAGTGGAGGGAAATGCAAGAACAACTACTACAAAGTGTAAAAAGATTGTAATTAGTTGTGTCTTCAAAGGTTGTCAAGCTTCCATGTAACTCTTCCATGTGTGATCCTTCTAAGACTAGTAGTGCTTGGAAAAAACACCAAAGTGGAGGCATCAGTCAACCTCCTAGATTACTATTTCCCTACATTCTACCCACCAACTCAATAACCTACATCCTAATAGGAGATTAAAAAAGGAGTAATTCTACCATCACTTCCAGTAGAATAAAGTGGCACAACAACAAAAATTTCATACTTGAGCATTAACCATTGTGGTGGTTGATAAAAAACAATTAAGCAAACTTGTCAACAAAGAATTTTAAGATGAAGACGTGGTGATGCAAATCAAACATGTGGAGGTTAAGCAAAGTTTTACCTTGCATTGTAACTAGTGCATCACCTTTTAGAGTTTTTTTTCCTATCACCTTTGTAACCTACTCAAGGGCGAATCCAACTGGTGGAGCCATAGCACTACAACACCACAAAACCCCATAACCCACAACATAGAAGGTGAAAATCCATTAGATGTTCCAAACATACAACAAGAAGCAAATGCCCTTCCATCTAATGGGTTTGGTTTGTACAACAACAAAATAACTTTAAATTAGATACATACCCCTATGGCGGTGTGGTGTTTGAACTTTGGTACAAAAATGTTTGAAGGAAAAACTTGACAGACAATGCACAACCATTTAGTGAGTGGACAAATGAGTATGAGCTTGCTAGAAAGTTGGCGTGATGGGATGTTGCAAACTTTTCCATTCCTTAAAGCATCGTCACAAAGATGAATTCCCTCACTTCATTTGCCACAACAAAGTAAACATGGTTTGAAATAGTCCCAACTCTTGGCCTTTGATGTTTTTCTCCAAGCATATTGATACACATACATTAAAAATTGGACTTGAGGGAGATTTAAACCCCAATCCCAAAAGGATCTTGTCCACTACAACACAAACCTTACCTACACCCACACCCTTTTAAAAAAACATACAAAAAACAACCATAATCAACATGTGTTTCACTTGATGCATGAATATAGGATCACATTGCAATGCATAACCAACAAAGGCAATGCCTTCAAATGCAATGTAAAAAAAGTGTAAAACCTTCATCAAAGACTTGATTTAATTGAATATGGGTTTTTCACCATTGTGATACATAACTAGAAAAAACCCCAGCAAGTGGAGATGTTGTTATTAACACACAATTAAACTGCACTATAGATATATACATGGAATAAAACTAACAAGTGGAGATGGCAAAACTAGCCCACCATAATGCATTTTGCTAGCAATTTGAAAGAAACCAAACCCTAAACAAAAAAATGCACTAAACATTTAGCCCATACTATATTTTATGTTCATTTCAGTCGCATATTATTGTGTAGAATGGAAAGGTTTCCAATGAGTAGAAACTTTGAGCATACATCTTCACAACAAGATCAAGGTGAGTTGTAAGGTGATTGCAAAGTTTGTTCTTCATGAAGGATAGGTTGGAAAAAATCCTTTCATCCTCCATGTTGCCAATAATCATCAATATGCATAATTGCACCAATTTAAACCATTATGAAAGCCATTGGCTCACAATTGCACTTGATGCAAGCCTTCTCCACAATTGCATAGTAAGGTTGCAATCTTGAGGAAGGAGCATAGCGGCTTGACAATTATTTTGCAATGTCAACTTTTAAAAACAAAATTGCTTATCAATAAGGATAGGGTTCAATAATGGCCCCACAAACCTTCCATGCTTGCCTAGGGCCTTTCGATACCCAAAGTGTGCTTGAATTATGGCCATGTGGCCTAGAAATGTAGTTTTAGTCTCAGGGACCAATCAATATTGAAGATAGATTATCCTAGTGGCATTCAATAACTCTTGAGCTAGGAACCGCCTTTCAAACTCAAAGATCAAACTTGCAATAACTTTAGTACATTATTTTTTCACAAAATTAATAGCTCAAGCCCAATCTTCCTTGTTCACCATTCTCATGATCCTAATGATTGGATTTGTAACATGTAACATGTAAAGCTTACCTCGGACAAAGAAAGCAATGTAGTCAACTTCAAAAGCAAGCTCTTTCCACTAGGTTAAGCACATTGCATCACTGATGTGCTTAATGAGTTCAACCAACAAAGAAAAATGCTAAGGGATGTAGAGTTTATCATTGTCACAATGCATAGTGAAAAGGTTTGCCTCCACAAACTTTAAGGTAAAAATGAAGTCACAAATGAAGATGTCCCATCCTTGTGCGAACTTAGATAGCCTTTGTATAGTTTCCAAATAGGGTAGGATGCAAGCCAACCCTAGCAACATTTCCACACCACATGGTAACTTGTAGTTTGTTTTTGTGTTTTCAATGTGGTCACTATCTTCAACCATTTTCACCACCAGAAGTTTGTACTTTGCAAAAAAATTCTTACATGATGATAACATGGATATTTGTCATGTTTTGATGTTCTTCAAAAGCTTGTTTCCTTTGGATTCCAAAATTTTGGCCAACTTGCAAAATTCCAAATGTTGTGTTAGGGCTATGTGCAAAGTAATTGTACATTTTAGCTAAGAGACTTTCCACTTTGGAAACCAACTTCAAAGAACTCAACATTGCAATAGCTAGATTTGTGCGGTGTGCCATGCAATGCACACCACTAAGATATGGGGTTTGTTTTTGCATAAGTTGAGTAATCACATTTTTTTTACACCTTAAAAAACAATGGTTCTGTCTGCTCCAAAATAGACGAGCTTTTGCATTAGGTCAGCCTCTTTCACACCTCCATATTCGGCAAGTGAAGTAACAATATTCTCCATCAACTTATCAGATGTGGCTCCATCCACTTTCTGCAAGTTCAACAATATAGGAACACATTTTTAATTGTCAATAACATACACATGCATAGATAACTAGCTTTGGTTGTCAATACTAGTCACCTCATCACAATTCATCGTAAGAAACAATGATTTATCCACTGTAACTTTGATGGTGTGCAACACAACTTGGTGCATAGCCTCGGCCAAGGTCCAACTTTCGAATAGCTCTAGTGTTTTTAAAGGCATTTATCCACCTTCAAAAATTGGAAAAGTTGTTTGAACTCTTCAAAGTTTGTCACCGGGTGGCCATATTTGAGCAAGTGCCATAATGCAACAAATTGCACATTTTTATTTTCTTCCCCACCTTCCCACCATTATGTAGTTGATCAATAACATTGAATTGCCCTAAAGTTGCATAAACCTTCTCATTTTTCACATGAGCGTTAGGAGACAAAGAAAATTCCCTGATTGCAATTCATGCTCTAACAACAAGACATTTCCTAAGGCTTGAATGTTTGATCAACAAATCCAACTTAGGCATCAACAATTTTTCTTTCCCCTCTATCTAAGAATAGATCTTACATCACACCATCCTCATTTTACCATTTGTTGCACACATAGGCTCAGACCAAACAAACCTAATAGCCCATCAATCTTGGTAAATTTGGTTGATTTCCCACTCAATTTTTCTAGGTTTCTTCTTTTTAAATTCATTAAGTTTTTCACAGACAAACCATGGTTAGTAGATGAGGGAGGTGGTAGAGGCAACGCAATATCTCTAGAAATAGTGTTCGAAGAGACACCGCCAATTTCCTATATATCAACCCATTTAGAAGGTTGGTTCGAAAAAAATAAATCAAAATAAAAAACTTGGAGGCAGTCGGAGTGGTGTTGTAGCCACGAACAACAAATAATGAAGCTCTCGTTAGGACAAAACAAACTTTTCCAACACTCCAACAAATGCACAACCACCCAAAATTTGATGACTTTGTAATTTGAAACACACTGAAGTGCATACAAAAGAAGTAGTCTAAATATAAGAACTTGAATTGAAATTTGATGCTAGAGCCCTTCACATCGTCCAAATTGAACCTTGTTCAAGTTTGTTGTGATGGTACATGAGCAAAACAACAATGTAATATAGTTTTTTCATGTAATGTTTGAAACACAAAATTAAAAATACATTGGAACTTGGAATTCAATGTACCATATGGGAGTGGGGACACATTGACTTTCCAATTTAAACCGCGTCTACATTCAAAATCAACCAAGGATAGAACAATGAACAAAATATGCACTTGGAACAAATGCACAAAATGAAGACAAAATCTTTAAATCTTCCAACCTCCAAAATCTAGATCTGTCCTATTGAATCCCTTTGCATTCTACGATCTTAAGTTCATTTGCATAGCTCATCCTACTAATGGTCCTCCCATCAAATTTCATTATTCATTGCAGGTAGCGATGTAAATTTTGAGTTGTGCATAACGGAAAGTGACAAAAGTTTTTGAGCTTGCACATTGGGCGACGATGATTTTCTTTGTGTTTGCATAACGGGAGGTGATGGCATTGTGCATGCAAGAGGTGGACGTGTGAAAGATCAAAGGCCACAGGGGGTGATGTGGCAATCAACGCCCAAGATGTTTCATGGCTACTGGTGACAAATGAGAATCACCCATCATGTAGATGGCAACAAGACCTTTATGTGTCATCAATGTATGTTGACAAATTCAACTTTTATAGTCTTAATTTCCTATAGGGTTGTTGCATGGGCCTAAAAAAATTCACCAAAGTATGAAAATTTGCCAAAAAAAAAACCATGTTCATCATGCCTTCAATTTTTATTGAATGAAATCATCAATTTCAACTTTCAAATCATTTGTCATGTCAAGAATACAAACATATAATTTGTAAATAGTTTATTCTAATTGTTCATTTTTATGTCAATTATGGACTTTCCAAGATATTTTTCAAAACACATGTGTGAAAAAAATGAATTTCTATTTATGAAAGATTGATTTGCTAATGTCATATAAATATGTTTCATCAACTTATGTGATTGAAATCTTTAATTTTAATTATTTTTCCATTGAAAGGAAAATCCACATCCATATTGAAATGTGGTGAGAGCAAAGATACTTCACTTTGAATATATGGAAAGATGAGGCATGCATCGACTAACCTTGAAGCATGGTGAACTACTTGCAAATTGCAATTCTCTTGGGAAGGGGAGATTAAAAAAAAGGTTACAACACTACAATTGGCAATGTGATGATCTTTATTTCAAGGAGATGATGGTCCCAAGGATAAAGTAAAGGAGAGATTTGGTGAAGGACATACATGCAGAAATTGAACACTTGGTCGAAGAAAAACTTTGGAAGAGATAAATCACAAGTTCTTTTGGCATAACGGGAAAGAATAAGTATGGTGTGCTTTGTAGAAGGGGTATTAGCTGAGGCAAAGAAATGGTAGAAACCATGTCTACAAATAGAACATGCATGCACTCAATGAGACAACTGAACATCCTTTGAGTAGTCAAAAAATAGAAACGTTGTAATCCCCTCTTTTGCTTACAAGAGTAGAACTTAATGCAAAGGGTGTGGGATAAAGTGAGCAACTATTGCAACTATTCTATGTTTTAGACATGCAGGATCACTTTTGACTGAAAACGCAAGTGCTAGCATCTTAGACATGCCAACAAGTGCTTTGATTGATTGAAATCAAATTCTTTCTCATATCCAACACCGACCTCCCAAACCTCCCACAAAAAGAAAAACCCACATCCCACACTCATTGAAATCAAACTCTTTCTCATATCCTACACCCATCCCCCAAACCACTGTATAAAGAAAATCCCACATCCCACAACCCCACGCTCCCCCATAACCCCATATGCATATTGCAACATGGAGGTGAGAAGATTTGGGAAAGACCCAATGGATAGAGAGCTGCATGTTTTCTAAGCTCCACAGTGAGTTCTGGATTTGTGTTAACACAATTTTTGATAATGGAGTGATGGCACACTGACCTTTACTCTTTACACTTCGGCTTTTGAAGCAGTTTATCAAAGCACATTTATTTCATTACTATCTATATTCCAACATTAGCTTTGGCTTGCAATTAAGTTCTCACACAACTTTGGAGTAACAAGTGGCTCATCATGTAATGGCTGTGTCAAGTTCAAACCTGGCCCTCTATGGCAAGTTCAAACCTGGCCCTCATGGCAAGTTTAGGAAATTGTCCATGAAGTTCCGAAAATTGAACTCAGTTCACAATAACACTCAGAAAACATTCCTCACAATATGGGACCAAACGAACTCTGCAACATTGTGAACATCTGGAAAACATTTCTTGAAATCTGGGACCAAATGAACTCTGCATTTTTGCAAACATCTGGTGAACATTCCTCAAAATATGGGACAAAATGAACTCTGCATTGGTTGGTAGTCTGCCCAACAGGCAGAGCCAATACACAGATTGGTATCTTTTGTGGCATTTTAGATACCCTACACCCTAAACTGGTCCATCACTTCCCATGATTTTGAAGGGCACTGCCATTACTGGATGAGCTGCCTCTTCAAACACATATCATTTGGGACCCCCTACCACTTCTTCAAAGACCAATGATTTGGTATCCACTATTTGCCTAATGATTTCCATCCCACATGAGTATCGAAGAGTATGAGGTGTTTATTGATCATAAAGATCACAAGAATATACAGTTCCGATAACCTCATATCTAGCCTCCTTTTGGCAATGCACATGGTAGTGGTGCCAACATAATCCACTACCTCAAATTCCCAACCTCCAAATGTAAACCCAATAAACTCGTCTATCTACAAACTAGCAATAAAATGAAACCAAATAGGTGTGTCAGATATGGTACACAGATCAGAATATTTTACACGCTAATTCAGAGAATTCTACTTACACGGATCTGGTTTGATGCAGTATTTGTTCTGGATTAGGGTTTGTACCCTCAACATTCAAGTTTAGAAGTCTTTGTAGAATTATAGGCAATAATACCCTGCACACCAAATGCATCCTGCAATTCAACAAATGCATCACCAAGTTCTTCTCACATCTGGGGGTGGGCCTGTATGCTTCTGATCAGACTCCCATTTGTGCTCTGGATCAAGTCTGCACATCCAGAGACACCAAAACAGTGGGTTAATTGATTGTGTATCCCAAACTGTGGATTCCACCCTTTCCCTGTTGCAAAGACAAACGACTCCTAACAACTCGACCCTATTGTATATCTGTGATACAGGAGAGAAAAAAGGAAAAGCCATGATAGGCAGAATAGTGGGAAAAACAAAATACCCATTGCGAACACCTAACAGTGCTCTTTGTACAGCTACAGCTGCTGCTGAAGCAGGTGCCACTGCTGCAGCTGGGGCTGCCCACAAGGCACTAGCAACGGCCAGGCCAGCTCCAGCACCTCTCTGATACACTTTTAATGGATTTCCCAACAGGGAGGAGGCAGTTCTCTCCAGCCCTTGTGACATGCTCTCACATGCTTGCTGAAAACCTTCACGAGTATCCCCTGGTTGGGGTGGCCTACTCCGCAGTTCCCCTCTGTCAATTGAATACAATGGTTGGGTTGGGCTACCCCCCAATGCCACTTCTGCATGCTGCAGAATCTCATGGGCACCTGCTGCCAGGTGTGCTCCTAAACTCAATGCTTCCAGAGAAATGCTCCGAACAAAAGCAAAAGCACCTGCAATTGCAAACCTCCCAATGGATGGATCAACATTCAATGGGCAGTCAACACTAACATAAACTCTTCAGCTCTTCTCATAACATACACCAACTACAATTGAAGTGTATGACAGAATGACATCACAAGATATCACATGCAGCCCTTTGGAGTCGAAATGCCAACAAACACCCTCCCTGTATGAGCCTTCTGTGTCTCAAAGAGATTACAAATGCTGTACTCTAAGGTTAATCCACAGAACAACAATTTCACATTATAAGCAGTTTCTTCTTACCTTTTCGCATGCCACGAAGCAATCGGCGATCTTTGTGGTAATGCTCAGCAGGGAGAACAAGCAGCTTTGCTGCACCTGATCCTACAGCATAAAGAGGTCTGATGGGACCCACTCCTTGCACAAATTTATGAATCTGGTTCTGTGAAATATCTTCCAGCCATTCCCCAAAGATAATGCCTGAAAGGCTGCTCCATCCATGCACTCCAGCAGCTCTAATGTGCTTCAGATGAAGCTCTATACCCTGAAGGCAAAAAGATCAGAAACTGTTAATGTAAAACTCGAGACCTGGAAGTCAAATGCTAAACACAAACAAATAGGGACAGATGCAAAGCAGACTCAGATGAGCTTGCCACAACTGCTACTGACTCTTTTACACCTTCCTATAAAAGAGGGGTGTTGTGATGTGACAAATGACAATTGCAATTCCAGTTGAATAGTAGTACCTTCCATGAAACCAGGTTCAGCAGTTCAGCATAGTTGCCTTCACGCAAGGCCATGAGATCAATGTGACGAGGTAAATAATCGAGGCGAATACTTAAAGGCTGTAATTCACAAATCTGCACTCCAATGCAGGGAATTCTTATTGCCTTGTTACATGTCTTCTCAAACCAATAGCTGGAAATTTTGTGAATGAGTACTACAAACAGCAGTTTAATAAGACCAGAGGGGAGAAAACCTCTACGGGTTGTGCTTGTTTTGTGTGCAATTAACCAGCAGTCCCTTTAAAGTTCAACCTCCTTATATCCAAGCATTGCAGCAACTAGAGAATGCATCTAAAAGAAAGAGGTTCACAAGTAACAACATAATTCAGAGATTCTGGAGCCATACTTGGAAATATGGTAGAAAAGCATCATTAGCAGTGTCTGGATTGCCAGATTCATATGAAGGGACCGAATTAATGGAGGATCCTGCAGAAGGGTACAAGCTGTCATCAACTAAGCCACTATGAGGAGGAACAATTGGCCCAGCACGTGGGGAAAAAAAATTGATGCAGAAATCAATGTGGTGTTGGTCCAGGTGCAGCCGTATTGGCAACAAAGCAAGGAAGAGCCTGCCACAGTCAACAGAAAAATTACAGACAGTTTAAGCACCACATGTTCAACTATAGTTTTTTCTTTTTGGTTTTACTTGAAAGTCAGGTACTCCTGGTTGGCAAAGATAGCAGTGGCAGGAGCTGGGTTGTGAGACAAACCTGTATTCCTCCAGAGGAGCCACTGGATCTGGACGAACAGCATCCATCTCTATCTTCATGGCCTGTGATGAGGACTCCCGGGGTTGTGATGCAGTTCGATGATAGCCAAGGACCTATACAGACATAAAGTGAGGAGACTCATCAGACAAGCACAATCAAATCAAAACATCTGTCTAGCAATAGAAGAGCATTTGGCAGTCTAAGTCATCCTGAACTGCAATGGGATACCGGTATGCTATATTTTCCTGCTTATCATACTGTCAAATTCCAGACATACCATTTTCCAAGGAGCATCAGTGCTGCAATCGTAAACCCCAATGTCACGAACAGATACAAACAGTCTTGATGAATACAGACCATTTGTGGGGAACATGTAATACTGCAAATCAACACCATCAAGAAGAACTTCCAGGCAAACTCCTAACTGCCGCCCCCTTTCCACACTTGCCAACCCTGCATTGGCTTTTGGTAATTTCTCCCCAGAGGGCCAATCAGATCCCCCATAAAGATGCCATCTGGCACTCAAGTCCTGAAGTACAACTCGCCCAACTGGTTGTGGATATTTTCTGGGGAGACTTGTTTTTCTCTTAGGTATTTGTCCACGACCCAGATGGTGCCAATTCTGGCCAGACTGCTGTCTGTCAACAGGAACATCTGCTACCCTTTGATTCTCTTCAGGTACATGATTGTCTACGATTTTGAAAGAGCTTTCATCATACCATCCACCTCTTCCATCCACATCCCCTTGCAACCCACCAGCTGTTGAACCTTCCTTGAAATTCTTTGCATGCAATGTTGCTGGTCTTGATGAGTCCCAATCCTGCCTTGAGTGCAGAAGCTCACACGAGTGACTAACATGGGGTTGTCCTGAAACATAGTAATCCTCAATGAAAACTGGAAGGCCACTGCTAATGTTGCAAGGGCTCTGGATATCAACAGATTCTTCACCAGATGCACGTGACTCAGACCTTGGGGTCAAGGGCTCACTATGACTCCTCTCCAGATTCCCACATCTTCCAAGTGATGTGACCCCAGTGTCAACAACAGTATGTCCAGCAATAACCCCTCCGCCTCTTGTCCTTGTAAACGCATTTTCCAATACCCCATCCAGTAAACTATTTGAGCCACTCTTGTCGACTGCCCCTTGTTTCCAGCTGTCCCTTGAAGGCTCAGAACAAGCATCACTGTTGTTTGTACTAATGTAACCTGAGCTATCACTGTCATGGGGAGATCCTCCTCCTGGTCTTCGAGGGGTAAACTGGACAACTGATTGCTCTACATTTGGAGCACACAAGGCCTGAAGCTGGGCTATCAGACGACCAAATGCTGCTGCAGAGTCGTGACAGGTGTCAAACCGTAGCTGGTTGTTTGCACACTCCACTTCCCAACTCAATCCCTCCTCAAATTGAATTGTCACAAAAGCTTCCATTACTGCCTCTTTTGCAACCTGCTATCACTTGCATAACCATTTAGTGCTCACGCTGTTCTTCAAGGCTGACCTCTAACTGATTGCAACAGTTCAATAGATTTTGCAAGGACACTATGACAACATCTAGAACCTCCAACAAAATAAGAGATTGTAACAGACTTCTATAAAGATGAGGAGCATTGATCAATAATGACCAAATGGAGATAGACAGAAAATAAACCTGCACATAGCCTGTGCGATGCATGCAGTCTGTGGTGTAATTAAACAGGGCCTGCTTTCTCATCACTGTATCTAACAAGTGAAGAGCAACATCGCGCAACCATACATTATACTGTTCGCCCCTAGCATCTGAGGCCTCACCAGTTGACACTCTCACAGCAGCAGCTGCCAGCACACATGCAACTGGAGCAAACATTTGCAATGACCCTGATGAAGGACCACAAGGAGCACCACTTCCCAACTGGTCATAAGTTGGAGCTCCTCCCACAACACCAGTCTGCACCTGTGATGGTCTCCCAGTGCGGACAGCAGGGACAAGCATTGCTTCCATACCAGGCTCATAGCATAAGGCAACATCATGCAAGTCCATAACAAAGCACTTCTGCATGGATGCCCTTTCTTCAGCCAATTTGGCAGCAGTCTTTGATTCAAGTTCACATGTTTCAACAGTGTCATGTGCAGTACCAGCAACAGAATCATATCTGTTGACACTTTCTGATTCCTCAAGAGGGCTGAAGAAGGCCCAAACTGCACTGATCCAATCTAGTCGGCCACCATTGGCTATGAATGTGGCCCCTCTCAAGTTCCCAGTAAACAGAACATTAGCAAAAGATTCCAAGTGGGGCCAGAAAATGTATGTTATGGTCAAGCCTGCTGACCCTGTTGCCAGTGCATTCCTCCTGCCCCCATCCCCACGCCCTAGGGTATGACTCCTACATGAAAGCAGTAGCAGTTCCTTCTCTCCATTCAGAGGCATGAATTTTGAAAATGGTAAAGATCCCATCACTTGGCATTCATCATGGTGCAACCACAAGTACGAGGCATCTGCACTCCCTCCCAATCCCAGGACAGATAAGACCTGTGATTCCCACAAGTCAATCCAAATTTAGTTGCCTGGTAACTGGCATGCAACTCTACAGGCTCTAGATAAAAGCTTCACAGGTCCCACTGATCAAACAACTGCCTCAACAAATCCATAAGATATGATGCTGCAGAATGCACGATAGCAACTTCACAGGTCCATTACACAGACTTTACCATGAGACCTCCATAAACCCACTAAACTTTTCACAAGATACAGACAGCATTATCAGGTTACATTTCTTAATCTTAATAGTATATCAACAATCCCCAAAACTTTCAATTACTTTATGGCACCTGTAGCTTGCAGATAAGGAAGTGCAGGACATCCCATCCTTTGCTCTCCTCTGTTGCAGAAGCTGAAAGCAGGTCAGAAGCCTGTGGTGGCTTCAAATCCAACAGCACATCCACTTGCCCACATTGAACTAACACTGAAATCTGTGAAGTTTGACAGGCACCAGAGAGTACACCAAGCATTGATGGGCTCTGCCCACTTGGCTCTGTTCTGTTCCTCTTGTCTTCTCTACTTCCTTTACCTGTGAACTTTGCATTGAATATGGCCATGAAGCAAGAGAAACCTTTTAGTAGTTGAATATGTTGTGCTCTTGATAATTGAATACCAACCATTGGCAGGTTTATATGGATAACTAGCCTTGAACATCCAATAATCTCCTCCCTAATATGTAGATTTTCTTCTTCTACAGCCTCTGTTGCAGTTGCTGCTGCGTACTCAGAACTACTTCCACCAATGCCACCCCCCCCATCCCCTCGTCTTTGCTGTGATGCGGCACGATCCCAAGCTCGTTGTGCAATCCATGATGCTGTCTGTGTCATGCTATGCCATTGAAATTCACAAGAAGCGCCTTCATTTGCAACTTCATTGGGCCCTGAAAATCCCCCAAAACTTGATGCTTGTTGTGAAATACTTAAAACTCGGACTGCATGAAACTTGTCTGCATTTGGAGTCAATATCATGAACATTGTTGCAGCTTCCAAATTTAGGAGTAGCGAATGGCCTGCTTGTGCACCAAGAACAGTTTTCAACTCATTTGCATACTTAAAAACCACTGTGGGTTGTGTAACCCCAGGTTGTAATGCTGGTGTGGTGAAATCGATTGTAACGAACTCTTTGTGCAGCTTTGTTGAGCACTGCCTTCCATCCGATGGAAAGCAAACAATGACACGCACACATGGGATGCTTAGACTGGCTCGAAGAAAGCCTCTCCTGTCCAAATCCACACTTCCATTTCCTTCTCTTTGTTGCATGTCTACATCCTCAATCACTTGGTCAATGACTGCTGCAACTGCAGCCTTTTTGCCTCCATTGCTTAACTCTCTAGGTGTGATCTCCTTTGGCCTTACAGGAAACCTAATCTGGGAGAATGAGTTTTCAATCCTCTTCAATGTGCAAACATCCAGCCAAACAATAACAGGACACAAGAGTGCCACAATATTCACACAACTCCCACTATCATCCCCAGATCCATTTACTGCCCCCCTGCATCTGCTTGTCATTGGCAACTGCCATTTTCCTGTGACTTCAGCAGCAGAATTGACTTCAGTTGAAACAACTCTCAACAATTGTGTCCTTGTGATGGGTTTCTCAGTCTTCAATTCTTGAACTACAGGCCTGGCAGATTTAAGAACACCTGCTGAATCTCTTCCTTCCATATCTGGTTTAGAGCTTGCAGAGGCTATTGGAACTTCGATGTGAGAACAGAGGGAGATGGGAAAGGGCGGAAGACTATCCTCCAATGACAGGAGCAACGTGCCTGAAGTGTGGGTGATTCCTTCTGTGGTTGGCTCCAATTGTACCAAATCCTCCATCAAGCATTCACAGAAATCCATGCTTCCCACAGTAGCACCCAGCTCCATGTGGCTTTCAGAGACCTGAAAGGAAACATCAAGATGAAGTTCCAAGTGTCAACCTACACCAAGGATCTCAAAGTCCAACACATGCATTTTCAATTCTCAGTATCATTCATAGATGGAAAAAATGACTATCTAGATGCAAAAATCATTTGTCATTAGATGGAAATCCCTTCGGAATATCTGAAATTAGCAACACTAAGGTTTCTCAATACATTATTTTTGAAAGCTTCAAGACTCACCACAACAGAGATATTAAGCTCAGCTAATTGGACTTCCAGATACTCATCAATTCTCTCCATGGCAGTGAGCATGCCTGCCGTTTCGCAATCAGCTGTCACCTCATCCTTGTCAAGTTCCACCCGCAAGTCCAAATCATCAAAAGCCCAGCCATCTGGACTTCTCTGTCCACAAAGATCCAAACTTCCATCCATTGGACTGCTGTTGTCCACAGAGGCTCCAGCTTTCGCACTTAGAGAGTCTTCAAATACAAGCTCAACTGAGATTCTAACAAGCCTGGCCTTAACACTGTACTCCACTTGCCTCCTGGGGTCTGAAAGTGGAAATACAAAAATGATAGTCTGCCTTTGCAGAAAGGCTGGCAACATGGATACATGCATCACATCTATGCATCTCCTTTATGGTGCTGATGAACATTTCTCTATCAACCACACTCTCTCACAAAGACCACAGCAATAAGAAACTACATATGTATCAAGTTGTGAATCTACAAAGTAAGTTTCCACTGGCAGTCACATCCTTCACAACAGTGCAACCCCACAAGAATTTTTTCCCCACCTGTACTGGGTAGGTTCTTCCAATCTTTGCAAAAACAGAATTAATAATGAGAGAATGGGGATATATGTTGGCGGTACACAAAATACCAGGAGAGAGGATGACAGAACCAGCTGCCAAGGTTGATGCAGCAGTAATTGCACTAAAGGCTGAACATGTCCAATTCCAAAGCCCACTGCTACTGGCTCCCACCTGGCTCCTTGTTCCATCAAAACACTCAAAAAACTCGTCCACACTGCACAACCCATGTCAGCCGATTCTGTTAACATACCTGCATTCATCAACCAGTAATTCCTAACTTTATGACCAGTATATATATATATGAGACATGCCTGAGGAGGAGGAAACAAACCTTGCAGCCAAGTCTGCCTCAGCCACTGCCCCTTCCCTTCTTTGACTGTCACTCCCTGCCCAATGCATCCAGTCTGATATGAACCTTGTGACTGGTAGAAAGGTTTTACTTCCCAAATCACTTTCCATTTCCCTACTTCCCAACCTTGTTAATGGGATTGCAGCAGGTGACATTTCTTCTCCACCAGTCCTATCTAACATGAGAGGTCCAATAGCTTGTGCACTCCCCCACAACTCTGCCATGCTAGTACTATTCTGACAATTTGGTTTTCCACTGCCTGCCCCAATGATTCCCTCCACATTTCCTCCCCAGTTACTGAAGGACTCTACCAACAAGAAAAGTTGCTGAATCTTGCAAGCTGATGCTCGCACCTTTAGTGGGCTGATGAAGAACTCAGCATTGATCTTGGGTACATCCAATGTACCATCATGCCATGGCATACCTAGCTGGATAGAGCCCGCAACTCCATGCCCATGATCACCCATGAGGAAAGGTATAGCATAACCTAGAAATCTTTTATCTACAACAACACCATTACCAACTACGGGAGCACCACCTGGTTCAAGGTCAACTGTCAAACGTTCAGATTGCTGACCGTCACCATCAAGCTCATCAACAAACTCCATTGTCACTCCTTTGAATTTGATGACCTTCACAAACATTGTTGATTCTTCTTCCCCATTAGTGGCACTACTGTGCAGTGTGCCATCTAATTGCTCATCAGGACCTTCCACCCCATACTCAACATATGCCACCCGTGCCACCATTATGCTTTGTGGTGGTGCTGTGCAACATGTCCACCTCTGGTCCAGCACCTGTGACACCTTTCAGTTCCAGTCTCTCTCCTGTCTCTAGAATCTAAAATGCTCTTTGGAAAATTTCAAATCTCCATTTTAATTTCTTTTACCAAGTAAGGTCCAGCAATGTGACAAGGAAGCCAATGCAGTGTTGTACTCACCAGGTGCTGTCGGGGATGATTCTGAGATATTATAGGGTTCTTCCCATCAAGATCTTGCAGTTGGAACACAATGGTCAGATTTGTGACCTTGACTCGTAGTCCCAAAAGCACTCTTTCAACCATTTTCGCAATCATGCGAACACCATCATCAACACCTACATAAGCACCGCCACAGCCACCACCACCAGTCCCACACAGATCTCCCTCACCTTTGGACAGTGAGAAATGGTGGTGTGGGTCTTGTGGCTGTAGCTCTTTGTTTATGCATGTCTTTCCCCAGGTCTCCCCACCACCACAAGTTGCATGGTAGGCTGCCACTCTTGGAAACACAATGAGCTCCAAATCATTCACTTCAATTTCACATGCCTCTGCTGCTAGAACTTTCCAAGGTATTTTGGCAGTGATGCTTCCCACCAAGCCTTCCTTAATTACAAGGCTTGTCTCTCCAAGCTGCAGGAGCAACAACAACAGCCAATTTTTTTTCCCCCAGAAACTTTTTAAACGCACAAAAACTGTCTGACTGATGGACAAGGCTAAAGAAATTCATTCTTAGGTTCATCCAAAACCTAGAAACAAACAGAGGCAAGTGAAACAATGTCTTGGTCAATGAATTAAGCACAAACCTGATCATTCAAATAGTCAGTGTTGAGAGCCAAATCCTTCAATTGGATTTTGCCAGATCCAAGCTGCACATCCAGCTGCTCAAGGTCAAGCTCACTGCGAAGAATGCGTCCCAGCAAGCGCTTCATAAAAAACTTGCACACCCGTTTGGTGGCCCATTGTGAAAACATTTGCATCCTTGTAACACCCTCTCTTTTTCTCAGCTTCCGAAATCTGACTTGCCTCTCCTTCTCTTCTCCCAGATGTCAAACACATGACGGACACTGCATTCCCATGATGTCCATCCCTTTACAAGCTTCACAGACACTGCATTCCCATGCTGTGCTTCCCGTTAGAAGCTTCACAGACACTACATTCCCATGACCTCCTTCCCTTTACAAGCTTTGCATACACCACATTGCCATGAGGCCCTTCCTTTTACAAGCTTCACATCCCCATGCACCTGAACAACCAATCCATCTGAATTCCCCCAGAACAACCCAATTGCTCCCAAACCTAAAACCATGTACCTGGAACAGATTGCACATGGCCCTTGCTCCGCTATTGCTCCTCAAAAGAATTTCCCAAGCTTTTCACTCCTCTCTCCTTCTTCTCCGTCTCCCCCAATTTCTAAGAATCCCTCCCGAATCAAATCTTCTTCCTCCTTCCACGACCTATCTTTCAAATTCAAGCCACCAACGCTCGTCCATCACGGCGTACATACATGTTACATCTGGATCAACCAATTGTAATGCTTTCGGACGCTTTGCAATTGGCGAAAAGTCGATCCAAATTGTCTGGAATTGGAGCATCAACAACCCACCCACCCACGCTTCCGAAAAGGAATGGATTCCAGGCCAAAATCGTGATCGTTCTTCAAACTGAAATTGCAGCAAGACTGCACACGAAGAATACCATTGTGCTTATTTTCATGGCTGAGACAAATGTCACAGAAAATTGCTCTGTTTGTTGGCGCAATGCTCGACGATGCTCGGATGATGCTGCTGCTGCGGCTTCTTCTTCTTCCTCTTCTTCTTCCCTGCCTTGCTCCCTCCTGCCTTCCTTCCTTTCTGCTATGGAGATGGTAACCCTAACCTCGATTACCAACGCCTATTGTGCTCCTCACGGATGAATTCCTAGCATCTTACATCCACCTTCATCCGTCTTATGTAATAATTCATCCAAATGTCCTCTCCCATGAGAATGGTAACACAAACCTCAATTACCCTCACCTTCAGTGCCCTTTACGGATGAATTCATAGCATCTCACATCCACCCTTCATCCTCCTTATTTACTCATTCATCCAAATGTCATCTCAATAGGGATGGTAACTCAAACCTGGATTACCATCACATTCAGTGCCCTTCACGGATGAATTTCTAGTGTCTCACCATCCACCCTTCATCTATCGTATATTCATTCGTCTAGTTACTCTTCATGAACCCGGTTTCCCTTACCTTGATTACTGTCACCGATAGGTGTCCCTCATGGATGAATTCCTGGCGTCTCACATCCACCTTTCATCTATCCTATTTACTCCTTTGTCCAAAATGTCCTCTCCATGGGGATGGCAACCCTAACCTCGATTACCATCACCTTTATTGCCCCTCATGGATGAGTTTTTAATGACTTACCATCCACCTTTCATTTGTCATATATTCATTTGGTCCAATACTCATCCATCATGGACCTGTTTGACCCTAACGTAAATTAGTTTCCCATTTAGGTTCCCCTCACGGATGAATTTCTAGCATCCTACATCCACCCTTCATCCTTCCTATATACTCATTTGTCTAGTGTCCTCTCCATGGGGATGCCTAACCCTATCCTCGATTACCGTCACCTGTAGTGCCCCTCACGGATGAATTTCTAGGGGATCTCACCATCCACCCTTCATCTGTCATACATTCATTTCTTCCCTTCTCTCAATTTCCACCGTCTTCAGAAAAGTAAAAAAAATTTACTTACAAAATTCCAATGTATGTACGACGTTCTAACTTTTGCCCTAGCTCTCACGTTAGGGTTTTCTTAAATAAAAAAATTATTTATTTTAAAATTAAATTAAAATGAAAATTAATATTTTAATAATTTTCTTAATTTTCTTTTTTTCTTTTTTTTCGGGGGCGAGTGAGGCTTAATAAAAAAAATCCATTTTTGCATGGGACAATTGAAAGGTGATGATATGAAAAAATTGAAATTTTTTGTCCTTAAACACAGAATTGTTGTGCAAAAATTAAAAATTAGATAACACAATTTAACATATTTTTTTTTTCTGCAAAATGAATATCAAACAACCAAAAATACAAATTAATTATCTTGCAAGATGAATATCAAAAGACATGAAAACTTAAATTGTTTAATGCAAGATGGATGAAGACAATGCAAAATTCAAATTTTCGTACAAAAAATAAATTCAAATAACATAAAAAATATAAATTGTGGAATGTAACATGGATATCAAACAACACATAATTTTACACAAAAAAAATCACGAAAAAATTGATTACAAAATTTACACAAATTGTCAAAACATTATGAAAAAAAAACCACAAACACAAAAATGTCATAACACTATCGGAAACATGTGCAAAATTATCACAACATAAAAGTATGATGAATAAACATTTTAAACATTAAATTATCATAGCACCATTAGAAAACCAGAAAAAAATTAAAATTTTAAAAAAAAATTAAAAATTAAAAATTGTCATTTATATACTTAAAAATATTCATAACATCAAGATGAGTAAACACAAATTGTTGAATTACATGATTTTTGACATCACAAATTATTGCATATTATTTTGTGAGTATTAACTAACTTCAAGAACTTAAAATTGTAAGTTGGACACTCACTTTACAAATACCAAACCCCCCCCCCCCACCTCACAAATATTGATAAATAGAAGTTTGGAATTTATATTAACAAAAACGATTTCATGAAAAATATGTATGATCATCATTGATTTTTTTTTGATATTGTAAGACTCAAAGAGCAAAGAAAAAATATGTTAAATATTTTGATCTTTGTTAATTTGATCATCATTAATGGTGCGGAGCAACACGGAGCTTGAGTTAATTTAGTGCCTAACCAAGCTAGCTACTATGGTGCTATGCCAAGATGAGAGAAAACAAAATATGGAATAATAAAACTAAATTGGCCATGATTTTAGCATACCCGTTTCCTCGAGGACTATTTCATTAGTGTAACATGGGTTTTGTTTTTTCCCTTGGAGCCCATGATCTCAAAATTCCGTAGCACGATGGTTTGATTTCTAGTGTTGTTATGAAACCTCATTCTCGAAATCAATCGTAGTTTCGAACATGTGCTTCATATAATAATTAGGTTATCAAAACTCATGCTTGAACCGGGTTCATATTATGTCCCGGTGGTTCACATTCTAGGAAATGTGCTCGATGGGTTGGTGGGGGTGGCTTACATTTGGTACTAAACCTCGGCCCCGGCCCCAAGGTTGGCAAGGGCATTCCCAACTTGAAGTTGGCTAGGTGGGTGGGGGGCACCTTCTTATGGTTGGTAAGTGGCCCCCCGTCCCATCCTCGTCCCTCCCCACCACCTTGAAGGTTGGCGGGGGACTTTAAAACTTTCGAGGAGAGGAGGTGCGTCGTAAGAAACCCGGGCAATGGCAATGCATAAAAGGGGTTTTTAAAGTTATGATGAGGGTCGGGCATGTGTTTAGCCTAGTGCTTCCTTTGGGTGCAAAATTTCACCAAAATGTGAAAAATCAAAATTTTGTCAAATTTTCTCTCTCTTAAAAAAAAATCACTGAATTTTGAGAATTTTTTGTCACATTTTTTCTCAAATTTTTAGCAAAATTACTCAAAAATTATAGTATAATTTTATTTTTTTCCAATATTTTCACAACTTTTTTGTCAAAAAAGTGGCAAAGGTTGGCAAAAGAAAATTCGCTAATACCATCATCCCAAGGTGAAGGATTTTTATGGGGTTGATAATGGCAAGGTAAAAGTCAAATTATAATACAATTTATAGGCATTTGCAATATTGGCAAGCATGAAAATTTTATTTGAATTATGGTGATTAATTAATAGATATTTCTCTCTTTTTTTCTTTTGTTTTTTGGCATATCAATTTTATTCTACATTAATTAACTTGAGATAGAAAAATCATCCTACCTTCTACTATTATATAAATGTATGAAATGTATTAAATTATTTTTTTAAATTTGATTTATTTTTCCCCATTATGATTTTCATATTATGTGCTCATGTTTGCAATATGCTAGTTGCAAAATGTGGTACTTTTACACTTTGCCAATTTATATCCATAGAGCAAATATGATGTTAATGATAAATAATTTCCCATACATACTATGAATGAACAAAGTAAACAATCCTCATTTTAATTTTACCTTAACCCTTATTTAAGTGTGTGAAAGAGAGAGACATACATATGTAATATGTTTATTTATATTTTTGAAAATGTTACTATCTTTTACCAGAAAATTGTTTTTTTTCAAAATTTCACATTGTTGTGAAATTTGGAATTTTTATGTTGGAAATTCAGTTTTTTTTTGGGAAAATAAAAACCTGCCAAATTTCGAATTAGTTTTCAGAATTTTTAAATTTTTTTGAGAATTCTATACATGGTTCAAGTAGGTAGCCAAAATTATAATTATAATTATATGAGATTAATATTTTCCTTTCAGATTTTTTTATAACCAAAGTTGGCTTATGGACAATTATCACCTTGGCTACATCACAAGTTTTTTGAAAAAAAAACCCAATAGCTCTTATAGAGGTGATATATTTAAAAATTATCTATGAAATATTTTGATAGTTTACAAGCAACAAAAGCAATTTTAGTTTAGCTTTTTAAAACCCTCCTACCATTATAACCCCTATACACAAGGTAATAGTGTCCAGGACTTTCTTAATGGGTCAGTCTCTTACAGGTTTAGGGTTTCAAGCTCTTCCTAGACCAACTATAATGATATAAGAACTTTGCAACTTTGCAACTTTTCCATCTTTCTCTCTCTCTCTCTCTCTCTCTCTTTGTTTTTTTCTTCCTTGGGTTTGGTGTTTTTGGGGGCTTCTTTTGCTTCCAAGTTAGAATGTAAGATATGGAATATAAGACTAGATAAGGAAGAAGAGAATATCAAAAGTAATAGATATGGTGTAACCCCCCCCCTCCCCCTCCCCCTCCCCCCACCAACATGGGCTCCAAATTTCTGACTCCCGGAAAAGAGCAACAACACATTTCCAACAACTTTCCATGTGCAAAACCTTTGTCGGGAGGATAATCACAATTAGGTGGATAATTTTCAAGTTTCAACAACCACAAGTTTCAACAACCGAAGGTGGTGCAGATGCTGATTGATTGCATCAAAGATCGTGAATGCAATGTTAGATGCTCTAAATTGTTGGGATAATGAAGAATTGTTGATTCCCAAAAAAAATAAAATGACTCAATGGCGATGGGGAAGGCAAAGCACAAAA
>Ga0209208_10002811_pt1 | contig 25013 bp, 27 predicted proteins | sample S1TSphfallax_3_FD_187694 | JGI IMG/M metagenome (GOLD analysis project Ga0209208, IMG submission 187694) | Host-associated microbial communities from peat moss isolated from Minnesota, USA - S1T2_Fd - Sphagnum fallax MG (SPAdes) (version 2) | ecosystem: Host-associated > Plants > Peat moss >...
GGCGATGGCCGGCCGCGTGCGCATGGCGGTGCCGGCGCTGCGCGTGGCGAGAGGGTGCGCTGCCCTGGGGCGCTGTGACCCTAGGCTTGCCGGGTTTGCTGGGTGATGGCGTTCAGCGCCGCGCTGACATGATTGGGCTGGACGGCGGCATGCGGGGCATCTTGCTCGACGAGGGCGTAACGGTGCCCGAGGCATTCCGCGAGCAGACGGAAACATTCGGCGAAGCGGGGAAGGATGAGGGTTTTGGGGCGGATTTCGATGATGGCGGCGCCGGGGGCCATCCAGAGCATGTTGGCCAAGGCTGCGCCGTGCTGGGCGATGACGCGGCGGTGGGAGAGGAAGAGCCCGATCTGATCGCGGAACGGCATGGTTTCGAGTTCCGCGATGGTGGCGTGGTGGCCGGCTGCGAGGAGGTGTGCGTGGATCGCGGCCATGTTGGGCACGGTGCGGCGCAGGTTGGCGGAGCCTTTTTGGGCGACCTGGTCCGATTGATAGTAGGCGGGTGAGGCGCCACGGTTGATCAGGAGAAGATCGTGCGGGGGGGCGGATTGCTGCGTCGCGACGATATTCAGCCGCGTGATCACGGCGTTTCGCAGGTTGGCGAATATCTGCCGATCGTAGGCCTTGGGCGTATCGTAGCCGAATTTTCGGTCGACATCGTAGAGGCCGGATCCGGCGAGGCGGCGAAGCTCGGGATCGGGGATGATGATGGTATTGCGCAAGCGCAGGTCGGCCATATGTGTGTCGAACGGTCCGCAGGAGCGGATGAGGATTTTCCGGCTGGGCTGATGTGCCTCCTGGTGCAGGAGAAGGGGCGGCAGAAAGCCGAGGAGGAAGTGGAAATAGTGATCTACTGATCCGTCGCGGCTGCGGATGTCGAGGATAGTGTGGTCGGCCGGTGGGTATGCCGAGAAATCGGCGCACGGGTCTCCCGAAGACGTCAAAGTGGGGCCGGGGCTTCCTCGGTACCGCCGGCGCGGCGGCCCGCCTTATGAACGACGCTCATAAAGTATCCATTGTGCCAGTCGCTCTTTTCGCGCCGGGCGGTCGGGAGTGAGTCATCTTGTGTCGTACGAACCTCGATGGAGTAGAGCACGTCAAGGCTCGACCTCTTTATTCCCTCGAACGTGCCCTCTCGCACTTGGCTCCAGTTCCAATCGTCCACGACCAGCACGTGGACATCGTCTAGGGCGGGCTGAGCCATAACGACGCCGTCGAGTTGATCTTGCCACTCGTGAGGGCCATCAAAAAGGTATATATTATAGCGGCCGATCTTGGAAAAATTGACCTGCCGGAAGTCCGACTCAATGATTTCCATGCTGGCCTTCGGTCCTTTGCACTTCGCCGTGTTGGCAAGAAATTTCGCCTTTGGTCCTCCAAACAATGACCAGTTGTCGATGCATGTGGCTGTCACCGCATTGCCATAGATGGCCGCACAGCACGTTGAGCCGCCCCACGACCCGATCTCCAGGTAGCGAGGGTCCTCGAAGGACTCGATGAGGTTGTTAATAGTCGAGCGATACCTGCGGCCGGACATCCCCAGCATGTCTAGGACGAAATCGGGGAGCTTTTGGTCCGAGACAAGCGCGCGCTCGAAGCTTTTTTTTAGCGATCCCGCATAGGGGTGAGATTGGGGTTGTCCGACCTCGCGTATCGTAAGTAAATCAGGCATGCTCTCCACCAAGCTAGGCAAAATATCTGAATACGCTCATTGCTGCCCAAGCAGGACGCAACGGATTGGACGGCAGCCTATACGCGCGATGCTGTAATACTAGGATAGTCAGTACCGTTCGGCCCGATAGCACATTTCTTACAGGGACTGTCCGCCGAAGGCAAGCGGGCCGTTCGGCGGGGGCGCCTCGTCATCCAGCGGCTGCGCGAAGTTGAAACCGCGACTTGCCGTGGGCCACCTGCCCCAGCGGTTGGCTGGCTAATTCGGTGGTAGGTGGCCGCTTGAGAAAATACAGAGCCAGGCTGTTAGAGCATAATCCGACCATAAGGGATCGCCCGTCGGATGAAGATGCTGGCCAAAACGAAGAGCTTGAGCATTTTCCGGGCGACTCTACGGAGCCGACTAGGTCGGGAAATGCCCTAGTCGGGCGTCAGATAGAGCGTGCCGTAGAACGTGATCGTGCAGGTTGAAGAGACGAGCTCGAGCGGGTCGGACTCGGACGCGCCAACCAGCAGTGTCGTCTGTGTACTATTTGCTCCGGTTGGTACGGTTCCCTGTGTAATCGTTCCCGAGTAGTTCCCGGTTACCGGGTCCGTTGTTTCGAACAATTGCGGATCGTAGACGAAAGTTTCTGTTCCCAGGGCGGAGAAGACGGCTGTTAAGTAGTTTATTTCGCCAGTTACGGCGGGATTTGGAATGATGAATTTCAGGTAGTAGCGGTTGAATGTGCCAGACGAGTTGGTGACGGTGTCGAGGCTGGCATTTGTCGGGAAAGTTCCATTTATTTCCGAGCACGAACCGCTTCCGACTGCGGTCACATTGCCATAAAATTGCACGCCGCCCGGGGTAACCGTTGTGGCGTAGGCATGAAGCGCGCTCAGAGACATGATCGTGGCTGCAGCTGTTGTCAGTTGTCAGTCTTCAGTCGTCAGTCGTCAGAGGGCCTTTCTGACGACTGACCACTGACAACTGACGACTGACTGGCGGGGTCAGTCGTCAGTTGTCAGTCTTCAGTCGTCAGAGGGCCTTTCTGACGACTGACCACTGACGACTGACCACTGACGACTGACGACTGACGACTGACGACTGACGACTGACGACTGACCACTGACGACTGACGACTGACGACTGACCGGGGCGTTTTGGGGAGGTTAGTTCAGGAAGCGCAAATGCCCCGTATGGCGAAGCTCGCCAGGGGTGATCAGACTGGCGGCGCCGACCCGCACGGAATGAAGCTTGCCATCCAACTGACGCGACCAGAAATCGAGGAATTTGTGCAGCACCGGGAAACGAGGGGCAATATCCAGGTCCTGCCAGATGTAGCTCTGCAACAGGCCGGGATGGTCGGGCATATGATAGAGGATCTCGGCGGTGGTGAGACGATAACCTTCGATCTGCTGGGTGAGCTTCATGTGGGTCCTCTGGTGTGGGCGCGCGGGTGGCCCGTGGAATACTGCGTTCCTTCTGGCGTGAGCGGCCTCTACGGGCCGGTTGCGCAGCATGACCCATGAAACGGCATCGTGGCAAAGAAATTGTGAAGGTTAACAGAGACTTGGCACTCGCCGCGGAAGAGTGCTGCCACCCCTTGACGCGGACGGCCGGCTCTTCTATCTGCCTTGGCACTCGCCGCCGGGGAGTGCTAACAGCCCGCCCCGGGGCAGGGTTCAACCACGTAGACAGGAGCGATCCGCATGGCGAAATTCCGTCCCTTGCATGACCGCGTCGTTGTTCGCCGGATTACGGCGGAAGAGAAGACGGCCGGCGGCATCATCATCCCCGATACCGCGCGCGAGAAGCCCATGGAGGGCGAGGTGATCGCGGTGGGCGCCGGCGCCCGCAACGAACAAGGCCAGATCGTGGCGCTGGATGTGAAAGCCGGCGACCGCGTGCTGTTCGGCAAATGGTCCGGCACCGAAGTGAAGCTCGATGGTGAGGAACTGCTCATCATGAAAGAGAGCGACATCATGGGGATCGTGGAGACCACCGTGGCGGCTGCCAAGGCAGCGTAAGGAAGTGTTCTTTTTTTGAAAAAAAAGAACCAAAAAAACTTTTACCTCTTGGTGCGCGCCACGCCGGCAGCGCACGCAAACAGTCAAAAGTTTTTTGCTTCTTTTTTTCAAAAAAGAAGAATCTTTTTGTTTTCTTTTTTCTCGGGAGTTTCTCATGGCTGCAAAGGAAGTCCGCTTCGGCGGTGACGCCCGTCAGCGCATGCTGCGTGGCGTGGATATTCTCGCGGACGCCGTCAAGGTGACGCTCGGCCCCAAGGGCCGCAACGTGGTGATCGACAAGTCCTTCGGTGCGCCGCGCATCACGAAGGATGGCGTGACGGTCGCCAAGGAAATCGAGCTGGCCGACAAGTTCGAGAATATGGGCGCGCAGATGGTGCGCGAAGTGGCGAGCAAGACCAACGACCTGGCCGGTGACGGCACCACCACCGCGACCGTGCTGGCCCAGGCCATCGTGCGCGAGGGTGCGAAGGCGGTGGCTGCCGGCATGAACCCGATGGATCTGAAGCGTGGTGTGGACCGCGCGGTGGAAGCCATCGTGACGGAGCTGAAGGCCAAGAGCCGCAAGATCACCAGCCAGGCCGAGACGGCGCAGGTTGGCACGATCAGCGCCAATGGCGAGGCCGAGATTGGCCGCATGATCAGCGAAGCGATGCAGAAGGTGGGCAACGAGGGTGTTATCACCGTCGAGGAAGCCAAGGGCATTCAGACCGAGCTGGATGTGGTTGAGGGCATGCAGTTCGACCGCGGCTATGTCAGCCCGTATTTCATTACGAATGCGGAGAAAATGGTCGCCGATCTGGATAGCCCCTATATCCTGATCCACGAGAAGAAGCTCTCCACGTTGCAGCCGCTGCTGCCGCTGCTGGAGGCGGTGGTGCAGAGCGGCCGGCCGCTGCTGATCGTGGCCGAGGATGTGGAAGGCGAGGCGCTGGCCACCCTGGTGGTGAACAAGCTGCGCGGCGGGCTGAAGATTGCGGCCGTGAAGGCGCCGGGCTTTGGCGATCGCCGCAAGGCGATGCTGGAGGATATCGCGATCCTGACCGGTGGCCAGGTGATCAGCGAAGACCTCGGCATCAAGCTGGAGAACGTGACGCTGCCGATGCTCGGCCGCGCCAAGAAGGTGCTGATCGAGAAGGAAAACACCACCATCGTGGAAGGTGCGGGCGAGAAGGGCGACATTTCCGGCCGCTGCGCGCAGATCCGGGCGCAGATCGAGGAGACCACGTCCGACTACGACCGCGAGAAGCTGCAGGAGCGTCTGGCGAAGCTGGCCGGCGGCGTGGCCGTCATCCGCGTCGGCGGCGCCACCGAAGTGGAAGTGAAGGAGCGCAAGGATCGCGTGGACGACGCGCTGCACGCGACCCGTGCGGCGGTTGAGGAAGGCATCGTGCCGGGCGGCGGTGTTGCCCTGGCCCGTGCCAGCAAGATCCTGGCCGATCTGAAGCCGGAGAATGCGGACCAGAAGTTCGGCATCGATATCGTTCGCCGTGCCGTGCTGACCCCGCTGCGCCAGATTGCCGAGAACGCCGGCGAGGATGGCGCGGTGATCAGCGGCAAGGTTCTGGAGAACGACAGCTACGATTTCGGCTTCGATGCGCAGACCGCCGAGTACAAGGACATGGTGGCGGCCGGCATTATCGACCCGACGAAAGTGGTGCGGACCGCGTTGCAGGATGCGGCTTCGATTGCTTCGCTGCTGATCACCACCGAGGCGATGGTGGCCGAGAAGCCGGAGAAGAAGGCTCCTCCCGCGGGCGGCCCAGGTGGTGGGATGGGCGGCATGGGCGACATGGATTTCTAAGTCCATCGCTTGTTCACGCCAGACGATGGGGGCGCAACCGAAGGGTGCGCCCCTTTTTCGTTACAGACGGGGTGACGGGGACATTGCCGATTTGACAGCTTTGGGCATTTCTGCCCCCATGTTGACCGACAATCGACGTTCTGGCCTGCCTTGCTGCGCTTCCTGACCGGTCGCTCCAAGTTGCCTGATGACCCGGTTGGCGAAGATGCCACCCTCTTCCGGGTTGGCGAAAGGAGAGCAGCAGCTAATGGCTACCGGTACTGTCAAATGGTTCAATACGACCAAGGGATTTGGCTTCATCATGCCGAGCGACGGCGGCAAGGATGTGTTCGTGCACATCACCGCCGTGCAGGCGGCCGGCTTGCGCGGGCTGAATGATGGCCAGGCCGTGACGTATGAAGTGGCGATGGAGCGCGGCAAGGCGGCCGCGACGAATCTGAAGCTGGCGTGACGCGGCGGGCCAGGGGCAAACCCCCTGGCCTTTTTATGTCAGGCTGCCGCCGGTTCGGCGCACCGCTTCCACGCGTGTGGCGCCCGCCTGCTGCATGGCGGCGGTGGCTTTGAGCACCGAATCGGGATCCGATACGGCGGCGGAGAGCACCAGCCGGCCCGCCGACGCGGCCACGTCGCGATGGTCCGCTTGCGCCGCATCCGCGGCCCCATGAACGGCTTGCATGGCGCCGCCGGCGGCAACCCCCAGGCCCACCGCGGCGGCGGCGGCCACCAGCGCGGCACCCCCCGTGGCGACAGTGACACCGGCGCCCACCATGGCACCGACCGAGGCGGCCATGCTGCTGTGCAGGGTGCGGAACTGACGCGAGTCATCCTCGGTGGTGGGGTTTCCGGCGCCGGCGGTGGGGGTGGCATCTTCCGGCTTTGGATTGGCGGCAGGCAGGCTGAGGGCGGCGCGATCGAAGCCGGCGCGGGTGAGGCGGAAGATGGCATCCTGAAGTGCCGCATCATCGGGGAAGATGCCGTGCACTTCGTGGATCGTGTCGTTGATCACGGGGCTGTGGGGCTGGTCGATCGGCATGGCGGGCTGCCTCCTGCGCTGGTTGAGCGCTGAACGCGGCGGGGGGATCGGTGTTCCGGCTGAGAAGGGAAGGTCTTCTTTTTTGAAAAAAAGAAGCAAAAAACTTTTGTCTGGTTGGGCTTCGGTTTTACTGGGCGCGGGCCATGAGGTCGCCGATCTTGGCGGCGAGGGCGGCGATGGCGAAGGGTTTGGTCATCACCGCCATGCCGGCGCCGATGGTGCCGCTGCGGATGGCGGCGTCCTCCGTGTAGCCGGTGACGAAGAGCACTTTGAGGCGGGGGCGGCGCTCGAGCGCGTAATCGGCGATCTGGCGGCCGTTCAGGCCCGGCAGGCCGACATCGGTGACGAGCAGATCGATCTTGCGCGGGGAGGCAAGGATGGGCAGCGCCTCCGATCCGTCGGCGGCCTCGATGGCGGCGTAGCCCAACTCCTGGAGCACCTCCATGATCAGCATGCGCACCGCGTGCACATCCTCCACCACCAGCACGGTCTCGCCGGCGCCCAGCTTCACGCAGGCGGGCCGGTCCAGCCCCAACTCGGAGGCTGGGGCGGAACGCGGCAGATACAGGGTGATGGCGGTGCCGTGGCCCGGATCGCTGGCGATCCGCACCCCGCCGCCGGATTGGCGGGCGAAGCCATAGACCATCGAAAGCCCAAGGCCGGTGCCCTGCCCCGGCGGCTTGGTGGTGAAAAACGGCTCGAAGACCTTGTCCATCACGTCGGGGGACATGCCGATCCCGGTGTCGGTGACGGCGACGGCGACGTAGGCGCCTGGCTCCAGCCGCCCCTCCTCGGCGGTGGCGCCTCCGCGGGCCGAACGCTCCTCCAGCACCATGTTGGTGGCGGCGATGGTCAGGTGGCCGCCGCGCGGCATCGCATCGCGCGCATTGATCGCCAGGTTGAGGATGGCGCTCTCGAGCTGGTTGGGATCGGTGAGGGCATGCCAGCAATCGGGTGAAACGGCGATGCGCAGCACCACCTGCTCACCCAGGGTGCGGCGCAGAAGATCGGCCATGCCGTGCACCATTACCGCCACGTCCACCGGTTTGCTGTCGAGAGGCTGGCGCCGCGCGAAGGCGAGCAGCCGGTGGGTGAGGCTGGCGGCCCGCTGCGCCGATTGGGTGGCGGCGTCGATAAACCGGTTCAGATCATTCAGCCTGGCGTCACCGGGCGGGAAATGGCGGGTGATACGCCGCTGCACCAGGTCTAGCGCGCCGATGATGCCGGTGAGCAAATTGTTGAAATCATGCGCGATGCCGCCGGTGAGCTGGCCGATGGCCTCCATCTTCTGGGCCTGGCGCAGGGCATCCTCGGCCTGGCGCAATTCGCGGGTACGGGCCTGCACCCGCTCCTCCAGCGTGGCGTTCAGCCGCTCCATGTCGGCCAGCGCCTGGCGCTGCTGTTCGATGTCGGTGTTGGTGCCGATCCAGCGCGTGACCCGGCCGGCGGCGTCACGGATCGGCAGAATACGCGCGATGTGCCAGCGGAAGACGCCATCGTGGCGGAGGATGCGGTACTCCAACTGGTAGGGCGTGCCGTCGCGGATGGACTGCGTCCAGGCCGCCAAAGCCCTCTCCCGGTCGTCCTCATGAACGATGCGGCCCCAATCCTGCCGTTGCAGGTCCCCCTGGGCCTCACCGGTATAGGCGTAGGCCTGCTCATTGACCCACAGCACAGTGCCGGACGGATCGGCGACCCAGACATGGATGGGCATGGCCTGGGCCAGCTTGCGAAAATTCTCCTCGCTGTCGCGCAGGCGCTGTTCGGCCCTGGCGCGCTGGGCGGCATCCCAGAGGCGGCTGGCCACGGCCTGCATGGTTTCCTCGTCGCGGTCCGTCCAGGCGCGCGGGGCGGCGCAGTGGGCGTAGAGGATGCCGGCGAGGCGGCCATCGCGGATCAGCGGCACGGTAAGGCCGGCGCGGGTGCCGATGCGCATGAACGCGCCGGCGACCGGCGGGGCGGCGAATCGCGGATCGTCGAGCAGGTCCTCGCGCTTGAGCGTTTCGCCACGGTGCAGCGCCTCGGCGGCGGCCGCCCCGAATGCCTCCATCCTGTGGGAACCAAGCAGGCTGGGCATGGTGCCGTCGTTCCACTCGCGATCGATCCGGATCATCGGCCATGCGCGATCCGGCTGGTCGAGGATTTCGCCATAGCCGACGCGGCCGGCGCCGATGTGCCGGCCGAGCAATTCAGTGGCCACCGCGATGACCGCGTCCGCGTCGCCAAGCTCGTGCAGCCGGTCGCCAAGCGCGGCCAGGAATGCGGACTGCAATTCGCCCAGCTTATTGTCCGTGATGTCCCAGGCGGCGCCGACATAGCGGGGCGCGGCGCCGGGGCCGCCCTGAAGGATTTCCCCGCGGCGGCCGATCCAGCGGATCGCGCCGGTGGCGCGGTCGCGGATGCGATATTCGGCGTAGGCCAGCGGGTTGCCCGGCTGGCCGAGCCGCAGATTGCCGCTGAGGTGGTGATCCTCCGGCGGCAACATCGCCAGCAGCTTTTCGTCGGTGACCTCCTCGTCCGGTGCGAAGCCGTAGATCTGGCGGAAGACATCGGACACCACCAGGGCGCGGGTCTGCGGATACCATTCGAACGTGCCAAATCGGCCGGCTTCCTGGGCGAAGCGCAGGCGCTCGTCGGTCAGGTGGCGCGAGGTGATGTCGCTGACGATCGTCAGAACACCGGCAGGGCGGCCATCATCGCCGGGCACAGGGCTGAGGCCGAGATCCAGCCAAACATCCTCGGGCATGCCGTTGCGGTTGAACGTGAAACGCTGGCCGCTGAATTGCAGGGATTGGCCGCCGAGGCAGCGGCGCTGGACCTCCAGGCTGAACTCGCTGACTTCCGGCCAGGCCTGCACCACCGGCGCGCCGAGCATGGCGCAATGGCGCGAGCTGCCGATGCGGGCAGCGGCCGCGTAGGCGGCGTTGTAGATCAGCGTGCCCTGCTCGCCCCACAGAAGCGCCATGGCGACAGGCGAGCGCAGGATCATGCCCACCGCCAGGCGCAGGCTTTGCGGCCAGTCAGCGATGGCGCCGATCGGGGTGCGCGACCAGTGCAATGCGGCGATCAGATGGCCGAGTTCGCCTGTGCCGGCCAGGAAGGGGTGAGACTCAGCTTCCTCCCAAGCGGCTTGGGACGCGGACGCCTCTTCTGGATCAGCAAACGACATGACACTCATGCATGATCGCCTGATAGGGGGGATGGGACAGGGCGCGCCGGTGGGGATTGTTACGATATTAACACATTCCGTGAGCGGAAGCTATGGGATGGCAGGGACGGAAGAATGGTCTTTTTTGAAAAAAAGAACCAAGACAATTTTTGTCATGTGTGTGCGCTGCGCGGGGTGCCAACGGTGCCGGGGTGCTGGCGAGGGCAAACAGGCCAAGGTTTTTCGGGTCTTTTTGCAAAAAAGAACACTTGTTCTAGAGCCCCCCTGCTTTCAAAGTACCCCTGCTTTCAAAGTCCCCCTGCTTTCAAAGTATTAGTCCTTTCAAAGTCCCAGTCTTTTCAAAGTCCCAGTGCATCCAGAGTACGATGAACGACGCTGGCTTCGTCATAGAGCGATACGGCGCGCTCGCGGCCCGCACGGCCCATGGTCGAGCGGAGCCGGGGCGATGCGGTGAGCTGGCCGAGAGCGGCGGCGAGCGGCGTGACGGTGGCGGGGGGCACCAGCAGGCCGGTCTGCCCGTCGATCACCTGCTCGCGCGGGCCGGCAATGTTGGTGGCAACGACCGGAAGGCCGCAGAGCATGGCCTCGATCACCGACATCGGCAGACCCTCGAAATGGCTGGGCAAGACGAAAATGTCGGAGGCGGCAAGGATGGAAGGGATGTCGGTGCGATAGCCGAGGCGCCTGAGGCGCGGGCCGAGGCCGGCGTCGGCGAAATAGGGTTCGAGATCCTCGCCGTGATCGGAGGCGAGGCGCTCGCCGACGACCCACAGCTCCGCATCGGTATGGCGCATGGCGGCGAGCAGTTCGGGATAGCCCTTGTGGCGGACGAGCCGGGAGACGGCGGTGATGACGACACGATCCGCGGGCACGCCGAGGGCCGCGCGGATGGCGGCGCGGGCGGCAGGGTCTGGGCGGAACAGGGCCGGGTCGCGGCCGTTGCCGACGGGGATGGGGTTGGGGAAGATGTTCAGGCGCCTGGCGTCGGCGGCTTCCTCGGTGGAGACGGTGAGGAAGATATCGGTGAGGCGGCCGGCGAGATATTCCATGGCCAGGCTGGCAGCGCGGCGCGGCCAGGGGCCGGGCTGGTTGAAGAGAAAGCCGTGGCAGGTATAGGCGACGCGCGGCACGGAGGTGGCGCGGGCGGCGAGGCGGGCGAGGAAGCCGCTGATCGGCATGTGAGCGTGAACCAGGCCTGGCTTTTCAGCGCGGAACAGGGCGGCAAGGGCGGCCAAGGCGCGGGCCTGGGCGATGGGCGACAGGCTGCGGGCCAGGGGGAGAGCCTCGCAGCGGAACCCCTCGGCGCGCAGATCGGCGAGCAAGGGACCATCGGCGCTGACGCCGATCACGCTGTGGCCGCGCGCCCGGATGCCACGCATCAGCGGCAGAATGAAGTGGCGGAGCGAAAAGTCGACGTTGGTGACTTCGATGACTTTGGTCAGGTGACACCATAAAAAGAGATGAGACCCAGGCGTATCTTAAAAAAAAGGAACAGTTCCACTTATTGCTTCAAGCGTGGAGCTCCGATGTCGGAGACCGCGAGAAAAGTTTTCCAGTTTTTTTTTAAGAACGCCATCGTTCACGCGCCCATCAATTTTGACATGCCTCGTCTTACATTTCACCCGGGGCATGTTATATGCAGCGCGGGGGAAATGGGGTATGAATATCTACCGGTGATCAGCGGGGCTGTTTGATGTCGATACGAAGCATGATGATTGCGGCAGCGTTTCTCGGGTCGATAAGCGCCGCCCAGGCGACCACGATGGCAACGATCACCGGGTCGTATTCGGCGGTTGATACCGGCACAGGCTCTTACCTGCCCACCATCAACTACAATGGCAACCCGTTTCTGACATCGCCTTTCACCGAGCAACTCTCGGTGGGGGTCACGACCGCACCGACGACGTTTCTGCAGGTATCCCCGGTGAGCGGCAGCTCTTCGGTCGGCACGCAGACGGGCAGCATCCTGATCGACATGAATCTGAGCGATTCCGCCACCTCCAGCATTACCGGGGTTTCGTATTCCAGCGGCGGCAACGGGGCCATCCTGTCCAACCAGTCGATCCAGTTCATGGCGAATTACGAATTGTTCTACGGCAACCAGACGGATTGCCTGACCTGGAATTCGGCGAGTTGCACGCCGAACGGCACCACGTCCACCATCGGCGAGACGCTGACGGTGAACTTCAGCGATGGGGCGGTGCTGGCGATCAATCTGTATAATTGGTCGGACTGGGATATGGCGCCGCAAATCAGCTTCGATCTGGTATCGCCCGATCCGCCGACATCGGTGCCGGAGCCGGCCTCGATTGCAGTTTTGGGGGCTGGCCTGCTCGGGTTAGGTCTGGCGCGGCGCTGGTGCACAAGGGTTGGCCGCACCGCGTTTGGTGCTGCGGCGGCGTAGCGCGGGGCGGCTGGGCCGGCTTGTAGGGTAGCGTTCGGCTGAGGGCCGGTTCTTTTTGGCGGCACGGCTGGGGCGACATGGCCCGCCGCAGCCGTGCGGTCGTGGCGCTGCTGGCTGTAGCGCTGCTCGGCTATGGGGGTATTCTGGATCAGGCGGCGGGGCGCGGGCCTGCCGGCCGCCTTCAGGCGGCGGTTGAGGCGTATCTCGACCGGTCTGAGCGGAGTGCGGTTGAAGCGTTCGCCGCGGCGCGCACGATCAACGCGGGCATTTCGGTTCTGAAGTCGATGGATCTGAGCGCCGTGGTGGCGCAGGTGGCGCCGATGCAGGTGCTGGAGCCGGTTGATGACCTGGCGAAGGAATTTTCCGATGTGATGGTGGTGAGCATCGTGGCCATCCTGGTGGAGCGGCTGGTGCTTCAGGTGGCGCAACTCTGGGCGCTGACGGCGATTCTGCCCCTGGGCTGCGTGTTGCTGGCGGCGGCTTCGCTGGCATGGCGGCGGCCGCGGATATGCCGGCGGCTGGCGAGGCTGGGGCGGCGGGTGATCCTGGTGGCGTTGTTCGCGCGGTTTGTGGTGCTGGCGGCTGGATGGGTGGGGGATGGGGTGACGCAGCGGTTTCTGGCGGCCGATCTGGGGCGATCGATGACCGTGGTCAGCGGCGCCGGGGGCCGGCTGGGCCAGATGACGGCCAAGGCCGGGCCGCCTTCCGCGGCCGGCGCGGACTCCTTGCTGGGGCGGCTGAGAGACGACATGACGATGACGTGGCAGCAGGCGCAGGCCTGGGTTCCGGACAGGGCGGCGGTGGATGCGGTGCTGGTGGGGTTGCCCGACCAGATCGTTCGGGCGATCGAGATTTTTCTGGTGCAGACGATTCTGACGCCGGGGCTGGTAGGGGTGTTCCTGTGGATGGGGCTGCGTGGCGTTCTGCTGGAGGCGGACGGGCGTGACGCCGCGGGCACGGCTTAACAGGCAAAAGTTTTTTGGTTCTTTTTTTCAAAAAAGAACATTCTTCTTTCCGTTGTCCTGGCCTAGGAATGTGAGCACGGGGGTGGTGTGAATGCTGGGCTCGATCTGTGCCGTGACGATAGTTGTGCCCGACCTCGGCGCGGTGGAGCAGGCTTATACCAACTGGCTGGGCATGCGCGTGGCCTGCCGGTTCAAGGTTTCGGCGCAGGCGGCGCAAGGCTGGGGGGCGCCGCTCGCCGCCGGGTGCGATGCGATCGAGCTGGTGCCGGAAATTGGTGAGGCGACGCGCCTGCGGTTCATTGAGGACCAGGCAGCCGGCACGTGTGCGCCGTTTGTGACGCATGGCTGGAACGCCACGGAAATCACCGTGCGCGATACCGATGCGCTGGCGGCGAAACTGGCGGATTCGCCCTTCCGCATCATCGGGCCGCCGGCCAATCTGAAAGGCTTCGAGTGGATCAGGGCCATGCAGGTTCTCGGCCCGGCGGGCGAGTGCCTGTACCTGACCGATGTGGGCGGCGACGCCTCGCTGGCGCAGCCGACAGCGTCTGTCGGGCAGGTGTTCATCGTGGTGGTGGCGGGCGCCAGCATCGGCGGCTTGAGCGAATTCTATCGCGGCCGCTTTGCGAATACCGTGACGGACCCGGTGGAAATCCCCATCGGCGTGATCAATCAGGCCAACAACCTGCCGGCCGGGTACACGCACAAGCTCGCACTCGTTGTGCTGCCGGAGGGAACGCGGATCGAGCTGGATCAGTATCCGCCTTGCGCCGGGCCGCGAACGATCGTGCCGGGGCATCTGCCGCCTGGCATGGCGATCGTTTCCTTTCGGGCTGGCACGAGCATGTGCCTGCACGGGGCTGCGGGCGAGATTATCGAACTCTGCACGGACGCAGGCTGATGCGGAAGGTGTTTATCGCCGATGACGTGACGATCCGTCATGTGGCGCCGACGCCGGTTGCGGTCATGGAGCATCGCGGCGCGCCGGCGACGATCGGCGCGACGATCCAGCGCTTCGTCGCGTGGCGCAAAGAAGCGGGCCTGACCCCGAACGTCAGCGCCACCTTCAACGTGTTTCACGCCGATCCGCGCACGGCGCGGCCGCAGGACTACCGGCTCGACCTGTGCGCCGGCACCGACCGCGCGATCGAGCCGAACGGCGAGAAGGTGACGGCAGGCACGATCCCCGGCGGCCGATGCGCGGTGCTGCGCGTTGTGGGGGGCAGCGACACTTTGCAACGTGGCGCACTCTACCTCTATCGCGACTGGTTGCCCGCAAGCGGCGAGCAGCAGCGGGATTTTCCACTCTATTGCCAGCGCCTGCATTTTTCCCGGACGTGCCGGAGCATGAAGCGGCAACGGAGCTTTTTCTGCCGCTGAAATAGCGTCTATACCGGCCGGGCCACGCATCGCCCGAGAGCGATGCGGGGGGACGCCGGATCAATCAGCCGTGATCGTGGCCGATAGAAGCACTTTCCAGCCAGCGAGCGAACTCGCTGTATCGTTTGGGCGGGATGCGTGTTGCCATGCACGGGAACCTACTGGCGAAGCGAGGGAAGTATGTTCTTTTTTGAAAAAAAGAACCAAAAAACTTTTGCCACTGGCGTACGCTGCCGGCTCGGTTCACGACAGCAAGGCGAAAGTTTTTTGGTTCTTTTCAAAAAAGAAGCCCTTCTCTTTCCTCTCGTGGCGAAGGAAATTGCCTCATGATGAAACACCGCACCCTGCGCGGCCTGATCAGCTACACATCGAAAAAGCCGGAGCGGCTGGATCAGGTGCGTGGGCGTGAGAGCTTCACCTACACCGTACATAGCGACGGCAAGCGCACGTTGCGCGCCACCTGCGAGATCGAGGAACCAGATCCGACCGTGCTGCGGGATGTGATCTATTCGATGGACGAGCACGACCGGCCGATGGATTGCTTTGTGCGGCTGACCGTTGGCGACCGTTTCATGGGATCGGGCTGGTTCCGCATGTTGCCTGACCGGATCGAGTGCGAGAGCTACGGCCCCACGATCGGCCGGGTATCGCAGAGTGTTCCGGTGACCGGCGTCTACGATGGGTTCGGCACGCATCCGATTGCCGGCGACGCCTACATCACCAGGCGCATGGACCTTACGCGCGGCCCGCACAAGCGCGATATCCGCACGTTCCTGCCCTCGCCGGATCATCGCGGCGCCACGCCGCCGCTGATTGCGCAGAGTGTGATCCAGCTCGCCTATATCGGTGAGGAAACGGTTTCGGTGGCGGCGGGCACGTTTGCATGCCGGCATTTTTGTTTCAGCGATGAGCACGGCGGCATGGCAACCGACAAGGGCGCGCATCCGGAGTATAATCTGTGGGTGACGGCCGACGAGGACGCGATTTTCGTTCAGGGCGGTGTGGGGGGATATATCAAGAGCTGGTATGAGCTGGTGGAACTTGAGAGATAGGGCGAGGTGGTTTGGCCGATCGGACAGCAAGGTTGATCGCACTGCGTCTGTCCGTTGCCCGGCGTGGCACCGATCGTTTCAGGAACGATATTTGCGCGGACTTGGGAATTCCGGTTCGGCCGATCGGTTGACGCGCGGCAAAAATATCACGTCATCGAGATGATCTGCCGCACCGCGCGGCCGTCATGCAGGCGGTCGAAGCCCTCGTTGATGTCCTCCAGCGCAAGATGGCCGCTCACCAGGCGCTCAACCGGCAAAATCCCGCGCCGGTGCATGGCAATGAACCGCGGCACATCGCGCATCGGAACGCAGGTGCCGATGTAGCTGCCCTTCACCGAACGCTCCTCCGCCACCAGCCGCACCAGCGGAACCGGCAGTACCGCATCCGGCGGTGCCAGACCCGCCACCACCGTGCTGCCGCCGCGCCTGACCACCTCGAACGCCAGCAGCGCCGCACGCGCCGAGCCGGCCATCTCGAACCCCACATCCACGCCACCACCCGTGAGGCCGCGTATGGCCTCCGCCGCCCCCTGCGATGATGCGTTGATCGTGTCGGTGGCGCCCAGCGCACGGGCGAGGGCAAGCTTCTCCTCATTGAGGTCCACGGCAACAATCCGGCTGGCGCCGGCCGCCGCCGCCCCCAGCACCGCGGCAAGGCCAACCCCGCCCAGGCCGATGATCGCGGCACTCTGCCCCGCCTGCAGATGCGCCGTGTTGATCACAGCACCCACGCCGGTGAGCACCGCACACCCGAACAACGCCGCAATATCCAGCGGCAAATCCGAATCGATACGGATCAGCGAGGCCCGCGACACCACCGCATACGCGGCGAAGGCGGAACACCCGAGATGGTGGTTGAGAACCGTATCGTCGCAGCGCAGGCGCCTGGCGCCGGTCAGCAACGTCCCCGCACCATTGGCCCGCGCCCCCGGCTCACACAAGGCGGGGCGCCCCTGCGCGCACGGCAGGCAATGCCCGCAGGAGGGCATGAAAATCATCACCACATGATCGCCAGGGGCAAGGTCGGGCACGTCCGGGCCGGTCTCCTCCACGATCCCGGCCGCCTCGTGGCCGAGCACCATCGGCATCGGCCTCGGCCGGTCGCCGTTGATCACCGAAAGATCCGAATGGCACAGGCCGGCAGCTTCGATGCGCACCAGAACCTCGCCGGGGCCGGGGGGTGCTAATTCCACGTCGCGAATCGCGAGCGGCCTGGTCTGGGCGTAAGGGCCGGGGGTGCCCATTCGGGTGAGGACGGCGGCCCTGGTTTTCATGGCTGAAAACGCTCCGGAAAGGACGGGAAGGAAGGTCTTCTTTTTTGCAAAAAAGAAGTAAAAAACTTTGCGTGTTGGGGCGCGCGATGCGCAGAGGGGGCGCCTAGCTTGCTTGCAGGATCTCGATGGCCTGGGATTCGGAAACAACCTCGGCATATTTGGCCTGAAGATCGAACAGATTGGCCTCGTGCGGCCGCTCGTCACGATCGCCGCAGGCATCGCGCACCACGAAGGGAACAAACCCATGCTGCATCGCATCCAGCGCGGACGCACGCACACAGCCCGAGGTGGAAAAACCGGTCACCAGCACCGTATCGGCACCCATCGCCTGCAACGATGAGGCCAGCGACGTGCCGAAAAACGCCGATGCATACTGCTTCGTGACCACCATCTCGCCGTCGGCCGGCCGCAAATCCGGATGGAATGCCGCGAGCGGCGAACCCGCCAGAAAGGCCTTCAGGGCGGGAACCTTGCGGTAGAACACGCCGCCATCAGCCCCGCCGGCCTGGAATTCCACGCGGGTGAAAACCACCCTCACGCCGGCCGCGCGCGCGGCGCCGGCCAGCCGGATGTTGGAGGCCAGCGCCGACTCAACCCCCGCATAAAGCGGGGAAGCCGGGTCGAGATAGGCCATGCACACATCCACGATCAGCAGAACAGGCCGGCGGCCAGGCCGCAGCCGGCCGCCGAAACCGGCACGAACATAGTCCGCATCCAGATCCTTGGTCATTCCGCCGCAAACCTCATCTCAATTGCCGCTTTCGGCGCGCGCGGACATCAGCGCCAGCCGGCGAGCCATGCCAGATTCCGGTTTGTGTGACAAATACCCGACAGGCATCGGGCAAGGCTACGCGGCGCCGAAGGCCGGCGCGCCCACGACACAAGGTGGCGCGGCCGGCAGCGGGGCTGCGGGGCGGTTCTGACGCAAGGCAGCCGCGCCGTCAGCCACCACCTGCCAGGCGGCCTGGCTGAGCGCCTTGCGGGAGGCAAAATCCGCGGGGTCCATCGGCACGTGAAACAGCAGCGTTACCCGCTTGCCGCGCCATTGCGCCACGCGCCAGAAATGCGGCGCCAGGCTCATATCCCCATACCAGGCGAACACCGCGCGGCTGCTGCGGCATACCGGCAGCCCGGCCAGCCGGTCGTACACCACCGATACCGGCTGGATCAGGGGACGCGCCTGGCCATACGCGGCGGCAAAAAACGAGGAATGGAACGGCAGCACGCGCGAGCCATCGGAACTGGTGCCTTCGGGGAACAGGATCAGGTCGTCGCCGGCGGCCAGCCGCCCCTGCATCTGGTCCCGCTCCCGGCTGATGCCCTGCCGCGAGCGGCTGACGAACACGGTGCGGCCCAGCCGCGCGATGGTGCCAACGATCGGCCAGCCCGCCACATCATCCTTGGAGACGAAGCAGGCCCGCAACTGGCCGCCCAGAGCCGGGATATCCAGCCAGGAGGAGTGATTGCATACATAGATCACTGGCCGCGCCCGATCCCGGCGCGGGGGCAGCGGTGATCCGATCACCCGCACCTGCAATCCCAGCAGCCGCGCGATCGCCGCCCAATAGAACACCGCGAATTCCACCCGTCCGCGCCCTGCGAACCCCAGCAGCACGCCCTGGATCACGGATGCGACCGGCGTGAAGGCCAGCACCCAAAACACCCGGCGCGCGGCACGCAGATGGCGCCAGGCATCGTGCTGGCGGGGCGGCATATCGGCCGTGGCGCCGATGCCCTTGAGGTGCTTGTGGTCCAGCGACGCGCGCCGCATCGGGTTGAGAATCTTGGTCATGATCGCCCTGGTTAACCCTTCGAATGCGGCGGGACCATGACCTTGATGTTACCGTTCTGCGACGATCCGGGCAGATCCGGCAGTGTCTTGTCGCATCGCGAAATTTTGCTCGACCTCGCAGCAGCGAATTTGCAACTCTGGGTAGGCCAATGGCATAGGCAGCGGGGCGGCGGCCGCGTGAGGAGGCTATGATGGGTGATTTTGGCATTGCAGACCGGCGCGGCTGCGCCGCGTGCAAGGCTGAGAACGGCCTGTTCCCCTTCAGCATGGCATTCCAGCCGATCGTGGACCTGGAGCTTGGCGAGATCCACGCCCATGAGGCACTCGTGCGTGGCCCCAACGGCAGCCCCGCCGCGAGCGTGCTCGCCCAAGTGACCGAAGAGAACCGCTACGCCTTCGACCAGGCCTGCCGCGTGAAGGCCATCGAACTCGCTGCCAGCCTGGGCATGCAGCCGATGCTCAGCATCAATTTCCTGCCGAACGCCGTGTACGATCCGCGCGCCTGCATCCGCCAGACTCTGGAGGCGGCAAGGCGGACCGGCTTTCCCGCCGACCGCATCATTTTCGAGATCGTGGAAGGCGAACAGATCGCCGACGACGCGCATCTGCTGGGCATTATCCTGGAATACCGCCGCCAGGGATTTGCCGTGGCGCTGGACGATTTCGGCACCGGCTATTCCGGCCTGGCGCGGCTCGCGCGCCTACAGCCGGATATCGTCAAGCTGGATCGCGTGCTGATCGCGGCATGCGACAAAAGCCCGGTTCAGCAAAGCATCATCCGCGCGACGGCGCAGCTCTGCCGTGACATCGGCGTGGACCTGGTGGCGGAAGGCGTGGAAACCTCCGGCGAACTGGACGTGGTGAAGGAAGCGGGCGTCAGGTTGGTCCAGGGCTTCTACTTCGCGCGTCCCGCGTTCGAGCAGGTTGTGCAGGCACACGAGATTGCCGCCTTGCGCCAGCAGGCGGTTTCGGCCGGCGCGTAAGGCCGCGCCGCTACCTTGGTCTCATCCGCGGCGAATTGACCCCCTCGCCAAACCAGCCCAGACACCATATTTGCCAAACGGCGTCCCCAGAAACAGCAGGAGCGAACCCAGCGTGCTGACGGAACCGCTGCTGTCGCCCGAGGAGCTTGCCGATGCACTGCGCGGCATCGGCGCGGAGCGGTATCACATCCATCACCCGTTCCATCGGCTGCTTCATGCCGGCAAGTTGACGCGCGGGCAGGTGCAGGCCTGGGCGCTGAACCGCTATTATTACCAGGCCAGCATTCCGGTGAAGGATGCGACGCTGCTGGCACGCCTGCCCACCGCGGAGTTACGCCGCGAATGGCGCCGCCGCCTGGTGGACCATGATGGCGACGCACCCGATACCGGCGGCGTCGCGCGCTGGCTGAAGCTTGCCGAGGGGGTCGGCCTGGACCGCGCCTATGTGCAATCGGGGATCGGCATTCTGCCGGCCACCCGTTTCGCGGTGGATGCCTACGTGGCCTTCGTGCGGGACCGGACGATCCTGGAGGCGGTCGCCTCGTCGCTGACGGAGCTGTTCTCGCCGAAAATCATCGCCGAACGCGTCTCCGGCATGCTCGCCAACTACGATTGGATCACCGAAGCAACGCTGGCCTATTTCACGCCGCGCCTCACCCAGGCGCCCCAGGATTCGGATTTCGCCCTGGCCTATGTGCAGCAACACGCCCGTACCCCGGCGGAGCAGCAGGCCGTGCTGGCCGCGCTGCGGTTCAAATGCGATGTTCTGTGGGCGCAGCTCGATGCGCTGGAACATGCCTATGTGGTGCCGGCGACACCCCCGCCCGGCGCTTTTATCCCGTCATGACCGCGCAGACGGTCGCGAGCCCGATCCCCACGCTGGGCCGCGGCCATAAATTCCGCTTCGATCAGGTGCGCCAGGCCTGGGTGATCCTCGGGCCAGAGCGGATGTTCGTGCCCGATGAGCACGCCGTGGAAGTGCTGAAACTGATCGACGGCGCCCGCAGCGTCGACGCCATCGCCGCCGACCTCGCCGCCCGCTTCGCAGCCCCGGTGGAGGAAATCCGCGCCGACGTGCAGACCATGCTCGCCGACCTCGCCAGCCGCGGCGCCGTCAAACTATGACCACGCACCCCGCCCGCACCGAAGCCCCCAAGACCAAAAGTTTTTTGCTTCTTTTTTTCAAAAAAGAAGATTCTTTCTTCACTATAGGACGGACGCAGATCAAACGGACCGGCAAAAGACGTGCCCGGCAAGCGGGCGACATCACATGATGGCACCGCCGCCGCTGGGGCTGATCGCGGAGCTCACCCACCGCTGCCCGCTCTCCTGCCCCTATTGCTCCAACCCGCTGGAGCTGGAGCGTGCGTCTAGCGAGCTGGACACGGAAACCTGGCACCGCGTGCTGGACCAGGCGGCCGCCATCGGCATATTGCAAATCCACTTCACCGGCGGCGAACCCCTGGTCCGCCGCGACCTGGCCGAACTCGTGCGGCATGCCTCGGCCCTGGGGCTCTACACCAATATCATCACGTCCGGCGTCACGCTGGACGACCGCGCCATCGCCGCACTTGCCTCCGCCGGCGTCGACCATATCCAGCTCAGCTTCCAGGATGTGGACCCGGCCAGCAACGACATGATCGGCGACAGCCGCGGCGCCTTCGCCAAGAAACAGGCCGCCGCCGCCCGGATCCGCGAGGCCGGACTGCCGCTCACCCTCAACTTCGTCGTGCATCGCGAAAATGTCGCCCGCGTGCCGCAGATGATCGGCATGGCCGAAGCCCTGCATGCCGAGCGGACGGAAATCGCCCATGTGCAGTATTACGGCTGGGGCCTGGTCAACCGCGCCGCCCTGCTGCCCAGCCGCGCCCAGCTTGAAGCCGCGACCGAGGCGGTCGAGGCGGCCCGCGTTCGCCTTTCAGGCCGCATGGTGATCGATTACGTGGTGCCCGATTACCATGCCGCCCGCCCGAAAGCCTGCATGGGCGGCTGGGCGCAGCGCTTCATCAACATCTCGCCCTCCGGCCGCGCGATGCCGTGCCACGCCGCCGAAACGCTGCCGGGATTCATCTTTCCCTCCGTGCGGGAGACGACGCTTTCCGACATCTGGCACAATTCGGACGCTTTCCTGCGTTTCCGTGGCACCGACTGGATGCGTGAGCCGTGCCGCAGCTGCGACCGCCGCGAGATCGACTGGGGCGGCTGCCGCTGCCAGGCGTTCGCCCTGCTGGGCGACCTCGCGGCCACCGACCCGGCCTGCGAGCTCTCGCCCGACCACGCGGTGATGCAGGACGCGGTGCGCGAGTCCGGCCCCGGCGCCTATGTGTTCCGCCGCCTTGAGAAGGTCAGAGCCTAGGCGGCACCGCGACTGCCACCTCAGGGCCCGGGGCTGGCGCGCCTGGTCCTTTTTGAGAGAGGGCATCTCAAATTTGTTGTAATCCTTAAAATTGCCTGCTATGACGTCCGCATAGCTTAAGAATGACTTTCGATTGGGCGGAATGACGCGTGAACACCGCCGGCATGGTCCGGTCGCGCACAAAAACATTCTTGACCTTTTGCTCCCAGCCAGCAGAGCCGGGCGGGCGGGCACGACCGCGGTTGAATTCGCCGTGCTCGGCGTGCCGTTCCTGATGTTCTTTCTCTTCCTCTTCGAGGTTGGTCTCGACTTCTACATGCAGACCGCGCTGGACTATGTGGTGGCTGAAGTCTCTCGCCGGGTGCAAACCGGCGCCGGGCAGAGTGCCGCCAGCGCTGCCGCGTTCCAGTCACAATATGTCTGTCCGGTGGCGGCCGGATTGCTGAACTGCAACAGCCTCACCATCGGCGTGCAGCCGGTGACAACGGATTTCTACACGCAGCAGCTCACGGTACCCGCAACCGGCGGCGTGCTGAACACCTCGGGCTACACCTACTGTGCGGGAACGCCCGGCGAGCTCATGCTGGTCCAGGCGGTGTATGTATCTCCCAGCATTGTCGGCATGCTGGTCCCCGGCATGTCGGTGATCTCGGGATCCGCGCGCGTTCGCGTGACCACGTCGTCGATGGGCTTTGTCAACGAATACTTCACTGGCCCGGATACTGTGGGATGCTAGGCGGCTGGAAACCAGGCGGGCCACGCCCGGCCGCGTCGCGGCTATGGCCGGACAGGTCACGCAAGTCGGGCATTGCCGCCCTGGAATTCGGCATCATCAGCCCGGTGATGCTGTCGATCGCCATTGGCGCGATGGACACCACGCAGGCGATTGTCATGCAGCGGCGCGCCATCGAAGTGGCACAGCAGGTAGGTGAAATCGCCACCCTGCTCGCGGTGCAGCCGAACCAGACCACATCGCTGACCCCAGCCCAGGCGCAGCAGGCGGAATCAGTGATCTTTGCCATTATCCCCCAATTGCGCAGCGCCGTTACCAACCCAACCTTCGCGGTGACGATATCGGATGTGGTGTTCACCGGAACATCGCCCAACTACACGGCCAACATGGCGTGGAGCGTACCTCTGAGTTACGGCATGGATGTGTACCGGCCCTGCGGTGTGGTGAACCAGACGACGCCCACGGGGACGCAGCGCGGGGCCAACACCGGCGACCACTGGACGACGGTTCCAACCTCGGGGATGACCAGCGCATTGTCGTCGGTGCTCGTGGTTGATGTGCGCGTGCAGTTCACGCCCTTCTTCCTGAACCTGATTACGGGCTCTTTCACCTTCTATGAGACGTCCTACTTCAATCAGCGTTCCGTTGTTTCCAGCTATATCACCTACGATACCAGCTCCGATCCCAATGTCTGCTCCGGCTACGTTTAGGGGCCGGGGGATGCGGCAAGGCTTGCGAACCCTTTGTCGCGCTGGGCATGGCGGTGCGCCGGGGCCGCGCATGAGCGGCGTTGGGCGCCTGGCGCGCCGCCGCGGTGCCGTGACGGTGATGTTCGCCACGGGTCTGGTGCCGATCATGATGCTGGTGGGCCTGGCCGTGGATTTCGATTGGGTGTTGCAGGCCAAGGCGGAGCTCGATCTCGCCGCCGACTCGGCCGCCTTCGCCGGCGCGCGGGAGGCTGGTTCGTATTATGCGGCCGGCAAGACGGGCTTTGTCGCCGCCGGTCAGCAGGCGGCATCGGACTGGTGGAACGCGCAGGTTGGCATCCTGACCAATGCCACCAACGCCACCGCCACCGAGACGATCACGCAGTCCGGCAACACCTTCACCGTCACTGTCGCCTATACGGCCGATGTGCCCCTGGTGCTGGGCCAGCTCTTTCGATGGTCACGCGCGGCCGGCGCGCAGATCGCCAACACCTCCAAGGCCTCCATCACCATCAACCAGTTCGGGACGGTCGATTTCCTGATCGACAATTCCTCCTCGATGATGCTGGCGGCGACCGCGACCGACGAGGCCAACCTCGAGGCGAAGATCCGCACCTGGCTTGCGGTACCCAGCAACGCTGCTTCCGTGCCGGACGGGATCGGCACCACCTATCCTAATTGCGATTTCGCCTGTCACTGGAATGCTACCGCGAGCGGCACAAACCAGACCGATTACTACGCGCTCACCCGCACCTCGAGCGGCGGCGCCGCGATAACCTTGCGATGGGATGTGGTGAAAACCGCGACCACCGCCGGCATCGAGGAAATGGTCAGCCTGGAGACCGTGCTCAACCAGCTCAGCGTCGGGGTCTTCACCTTCGGCGGCATCGATATGGCCAGTTCCTCGTATCTGCAAACGGTCTACGGCGAAACCACGATCGACCAGGGGGGCAGCGGCAAGGGCGCCACCGCGGCGATCGCTTCGCTCGCCACGATCACGCCCACGGTCGGCAACGACATGCAGATCAACACGAATTTCGGCAATGCGTTCAACGACATCGCGGCGCTTCTTCCGGACTCGGGGGACGGCAGCACCTCAACCACGCCGAAACGCGCGCTGATCCTGGTCACCGACGGCATGGAGGACGATACCTGGCCGCAAGCCATCCCCAGCACCGAAGGGCCGATCAACCCCACGGTGTGCCAGGTGATGAAGGACAAGGGCTACACCGTTTTCGTTCTCTATACGACCTACGCCTCCGACAGCATCTCGCTGCCTGGCGCCAACTGGCAACTTGCCCCGTACATCAACGGAACGGCCAGCCCTGGGCTTGTTTCCTCGCTGACGGCCTGCGCATCGTCTTCCAGCGACTTCGTGCAGGCGAGCTCACCCGCCGATATCCAGTCGGCCATGACCACGCTGGTTGGCGAGGCCATCAGCAGCACGACCCGCCTGACCAACTGAGGGGGCTTGCCGGGCTGCCCTGGATTGCTTCGGCCAAGGCGCCTCGCAATGACGGATCTGGTGAAGGTCAAGCTCACCGCAGGTTGGTATTATACCAAGTCTCTATGACTGGAACCCATGAGCCCAATCGCGCAGTCCGAGGCTCATGATGCGCCATGGCTGATCGGTAAGCTTGTTCCAGGCATCGCAGCAATGGTCGACGATATCGTCGTAGCAAG
>Ga0209208_10002812_pt1 | contig 25013 bp, 23 predicted proteins | sample S1TSphfallax_3_FD_187694 | JGI IMG/M metagenome (GOLD analysis project Ga0209208, IMG submission 187694) | Host-associated microbial communities from peat moss isolated from Minnesota, USA - S1T2_Fd - Sphagnum fallax MG (SPAdes) (version 2) | ecosystem: Host-associated > Plants > Peat moss >...
TTTACCCTACAAATGTTTGAAGGACATAAGAATGCAACAATTGAAACAATCAATTTTCAAAACACCTCTTTCAAAGGTCTTCAATGCATGGTTTGTAATTCTTCGAAAGATTTCAGCTCCACAAAAATGGATTGATTTATCATTAGAAAAAACATGTTGGAATCTTTTTCTTAAGAGGAGGAGATGGGACAAAGATGATGAGAATGCATAAGTTATTTTTCTCTTATTCCTACCTTAAAATGAACAACTTCTGCCAGTAAGAGCTTGAAGTTTTGTGCCATCTTCTTTTTCTTTCTTTTCTTCCTCTTTCACCTCTTCTTTCTTGGGTGCTGAAGCTCGTCCCTAAACCATCCAGTGAAAGAAATCAGATTTTGAAAACAAGAAGCCAAGAACTTGAACATGCAAAAGGACTACAAAGTACAAAAGGACCTCGAAAGAGAACATCTAGATCAAATCTCCATGTGTTTAGGGCATGGACGTATATGGGGCAGAGCTATAAGAGTATGGAACAGAGTTGCAAGCGCATCGGGCAGAGTTGCAACAGTTCCCTAATGACCACTGACATCGGCCATCTTCGTTCAATCCCCTAATGACCATCTTCGTTCAGGGTATCTGAGCTTTGGCCAGCAATTTGTTTCGGAAAACCATGTGATTTTCACACCCTATCGGCAGAGGATTACAGGAAGGAGACGGCCATTGCCCATGTCAGAAGGCTACTTGATATTTTTTCATGCACCACCACTTTTGGGTCCTCTGGGAAACACGCTGAAGCAGGAACCCACCAAAAGCCCTTGGACAAGGTGCTTCTAAACCTGTAAGTATGGCTGAAGCTAACGGCAATCTGCCGGCAGCAAGCGAAGACTTTGAGCGCATAAAAGAAGTCAGTGCTCAGGCCATTGAGTCAGTCTCCAGGGCAGAGAGTGACAGAACTGTTGTTATCAAAAGGGAGAAAAGAGTTTTCGAGTGCAAGCCAGAGGCTGCAGGAGCCATATATCTGCCGCAAAAGAGGCCACAGAGAAGGGGGACATGACTGGAATGCAATGTACCCACGATCGAAGTTTGACCAGGTTTGAGTTTCTGTCATTTCCTCGTCTAAACCCACCCCCCTCCCCCTCTTCAATGTAAGTACTCCATACTTTCAGAGAGTCTTAAGGATCATTTCAGATGGTTTCCCTGTGTATTGCAGAGATACATGAAAACTTTCATTCAATAGTGAATTTTTTGTCAACTTTTTTTATGGACAGTGCTTGGATAGTGGTGATATCCGATGTCTTGCAGTCCTGTACTAGGGCTTCTGCTAGTGTTCTGCTGAATTTCGTGAAGGTTTGCTTCTGATTTTGTCAATTGTTTTGTGCTCCTCATTGAAACAGACCCGCTGCTCATGGAAACAGACCCTGGATAAAAATTGAGTGGAGGATTTCTTTGTTCTTCATGTGGGTTTTTGAATGCTTCCTTTTGTCATGTCCTGGAGTAACTTGATTGCTGTGCTAAAGAAGCAACTAATTCTTTGGAGAGTATCTTTATACATGTTACCCTACTGTTATGAATCTTCTTTGACATCTGTAGGATTAGCAGGTGAGGCTTTGTGATGGGTATCTTGTGATATTAAAGGATTCTCCAGCTGCAGCAAGTAGCAACTAAGTGACTGAATACTGGTTGCATTGCTCTAACACTGAAACAAAGCCCTCACTAAGGTGTGTTCAAGTTCAAGACAATCTCTTCTTCTTTTCTCATATGATGATAGCACTTGTCCTGAAACTTAATACTTCATATGCATTGCCCTCTTTGGTCACTATAGTTTTGAATCAAAAATTCTGCTATTCCCTAGCATTTGGGAAGAACTGGTGATCACAAGCATATGACATATGATGATTTGATGAAAGCCTTTGTGCAGTGTAATAAGATATGGTGGTCCATTCCATTGAAATGGGGAGTCCCCAGTACGTAGACAAATGATATGCAATGTGTTGAATGCTCTATTGCCCTTTGCAAGTTCAGGAAGCCTTACTATGTTTTGCCATTTGCAGTTTGGAAACCTACCCTATGGATTTGGAGGAAACACATGGGTGCTACCCCCTATTGCAGTGGAAGCATGGGGAAGTGCTCCCCACTGATCTAGCTGTAGAAGAGCACCCAGAAGGTGGAGCAAATGCTTTGAACTTGAACAGGTGCTTCCTCTCTCTCTCTCACACATACATTGGGCCATGATCACAAAACCCTCATGACACTAATGAAAGTAAACAATTTCCAGTTATGTCAATTATTGAATCCTCAAATTTCCTGATAATTTGATTGTTGTGTTCAGCCTCTGCACCCTCCTAAACAGGCTGTCAGGTCGAGCTGTCCACCCAGAGGAGCTACAGAATGCAGGTGCCTTGGTGAATTACATGTTGGAAGAGAGCCTTGCACTTGTGCAACAAGAGAGTAAGAGCAGTAGACTGCATCCAGTGGGAGCTTGGCACTTGTTGAGTGCAACAATTGCGGACTCAGGCAGCAGCTCAGAAGGACACAGCTGAAGCTAAAGCAAAGGAAGGGGTTAATGGTCCTTCAGCTGAGAGTGAAAAAACCTCTAAAGCACCTCATTCATGCCTGATCTCAATATGAAACAGGATATTTTCCAAGGAAGAAGGTGGGAACATATACATACCCCTCTCTATTGTCTCTTCCAGTCAGCAGTGTGTCATTTTGGCTTTGGTTTCCTTACTGAATTTGTCAAAGCTCTACTTTGTGCACTTCTAACATCCTCTCTCACTGCTTGCAGATAGTTATATCGACCAAAACACCAAAAATGGAGATCAGACTACAGAAAACTTCGGTGAGGATGATGAGAAGGAACAGAAGAAGCCAGGAGCACAGGTGCATTTGATGGCACAACTTCTCCAGATGATTTTGCTTGCCTCGAAGAAACTGCTACAGGTCTGCACTGCAACATGCCAATTCCCGTGTTACTCAAAACCTAACTGCTTGTGTGCCACATTGTTGGAGTGTTCTTTGGTTTCTTTTTTGTCATGGGCCTCAACAGGTGTAATCTTGGGTGATGTTCTGGTGTTGAACAGTCTATGGAAGAGCTTGTGGAGGGTGCACAGTGCCACTATGACGATATCCCTTTGCTCAAGCTGGTTGGTCAACTAAGTTGCTGTCAATCTTGAGATTGAAAGTGATGAAGCAGAGAGTGGTCTGACAATATTAGAGAAGGTAGATGTTTCACAATAGATTTTCTTATTGAGCCTGTTTTGTCTGAAACTGAGTTGACAATGGGGTGATATGTTACCAGGTAGCCAATTTTGGGTGCACTGTCACCCATTGATGGCCACACCCTTACAGACTTAATGCACACTCAGGGCTTATTAATGTGCTCTTTGAGCTGTGTGGTGACAAACTCTAGACCTTTTGCGGTGAAACTATCTGAGTTGATGCCCATCCATTTCTCAAAATATTTTGCTGGGTTGCTAAATCTTTTGAGTCCTCTGACATTTCACAGGCAGAGCTGGCAAAGAAACTGCCCTATGTTGAGTCCCTATCCATTCATGAGATGGTGGTGATTGCATTTAAGCATGTGCTGCAAGCAGTGGTTGCCACCTGAAAAGCCACAGCTGATCTGCGCCTGTTATCATAGCTTCAGCTCTGAATGTGATGCTTAGGTACAGGCACAGTGGAACTTCAGCTGCAAAGACACAGCTCCTTCCCATCTGCAGGTCTAGAAGTTTTAAATGATTCTAGATAATGAAAACCGATATTCCACTTAAGATTTCCTTGAAAAGCACTTGTGGTGGGTAGAGTGACTTTGTTCTTTCATTTTTTTGGTGTACATGTGGGAGGTACTAACTGATCAACAAAGAGTATATTATGAAATGTAATATTTCATGCAGTGACATCTCATTTCCAACTTTTGATTTATTTCCATGCATCCAAGATGCATATCTGAATACTCCTTTTCGTATAATTGTTGGTTTTCTGTAAATCACTCCCACAAGATAGACATAGTATGCATTTCATCTTTACAGGAATGAGTTAAGATACACAGTTCTTGCAACACTAAAGTTCTCTACATAAGATATCCAGCTCTGACCATCTGGCTATTGCCAAAGCAACTTCTATAGATGCATCTGAAATTTGCACCATCATGACAACAGCCACTTGTTGCAACCACAACTAATCTCTGACATATTTCCCCCATTTCAAAGTCAAGCAAGGAGATTATTCCTCTTCTCACAGGGTTTAATCTTGCAGTCAGAAAACCATGACCATTCCATTTGTGAACTGCAATGCAGGCCATATACATGTCCCAAGGACAATTTTTGGGTAACTATTAGTGAACTGCAAGCATTTTATGTACACAGTTCCCAATCACAATTCTAAGCCAGTATATCATTAGTGTTACTAAATGTCCCAAATGTCCCAAACCCTTTCTGCAAGGAGAATAGTGTCGAGTTCCTCAGGGAATGTAATGGTCAATCATACAATAATACCTTAAAGTAATTCTCTGGTCAGAGAGTAATCTGGGATGCCTTCAGAGTCCAGACAGCTCCCATCATTGAAAAATTGAAGGCAGAAACTTTTGTACCATAGAACTTTATCTTGCAAAATATGAGCATTCAAAAATGTATGCAACCCTTCTCAATTTGGACTCTTGATCCCTACTTTCTCAGCTACCTTTTCAGTATCTCTTTTGATTGCTTTTGCAGCTTCAACTCCAACATCCTTCAAGCCTTGCACCGTTTCCTTCACGTTTTCCACCATACTTTCACCATCCTCTTTCACCTCCTGAGTTTTGCCTGTGACTGTTTCTTCAACCTTGCGTGAAGTAACTTTTGCGCTCTCAGCTACCTCACTCGTAGTCTGCTTTGCCGTCTTCTTCAAATCCCCAGTCGCTTCTGTTGTCTCACTCCCCTTCTCTACAGCTTGCTGAGAACTACCCTGTTGAGAATCACTTCTAGTTTTTCTCACTACCTCGCGAGCTTCTTCAAAAGAGCTATGATCGGCACCACCTTCGTCTACCATTTTAGCCTTCTCATATTCCTTGACATGGTCCGGATCTTGTTCGCTGAACTGCAATTGTAGAGAAAGAAACCGAGACCGAGATCACGTTGTTAGTTTCTCAATGAAACAGCTATGCTCATGTCCTTACTCTCAGAATTTGCGGGACTTTGGAGGGCACTATCGTAATTAGAGAAACGGACTCTAAAAAATGCAGGAAAACAAGGTACTCTGTGGAAAGTGGGCCGATCAAGTATGTGGTTTAGCAAGGATAAAATGCGGTGACAAGGAACCAGACCTGCAAGCCATCAGCTGCGAAGAAACGCCTCAAAAGTCCCTGTGATGGAGGTGATGCAAAGAGAGGAGTAGTAATTGGAAAAGGCTGATGAGGCTGCTGGTACCTTGCCACCTGCCATCACCATTATATCAACCATCGCGCTCAGAACAAATCAACTGAAATTCAGGTTGCTCAAGAAATTCTGAAATGTCAGATGCCAATCTGTTAAAGAAGACTGAATCCACAAGTAGTTAACGTATGGGTAGCGGCATCCTAGATGTACAAACTGTTTAAAGTAACATCCAACGGATTTTGAGCGCGCCAAGATTTTTTAACCAGAACTTGCTGGTACTCGGCCAAGAACAACAAAAAATTTAACCTGAAAAGCTGTACTTCGCTGAAGAAGCTTCAGCAACAAAGATGGTGCCGATCTCATCGTCGCCATCTCTCGCCGCTCAACAACTGTTTATAACGCCCAACGAGATAAATTAAATCCCTACTTCACAACGACCTTGAAAAGAAAACCTTAATATGCTTTCTGCAAAACAAATCGCTTCAAAAGAGAACTCCTAGACTTCCAATCCTGCTTCCAAAAAATGAAAACCATCTCAACCGCAACAATTTCATTCGTTGCTTGATACGTGCAGCGCCTTGCAACAACAATTTAACAACAACCACAACAATAGAGACATGAAATACAAGAGGAGAAATATTACCTCTGTAGAAAACGAAAAAGCTACCTCTGTAGAAAACGACGCCGAGACCTCCCGCGAAAGAAGAAACCTCCCAACAAAAAAAAAAAAAAAAAGAGCAGAAAACGAAAAAGCAGAAGTTCGTTACTAACTCAATTGGGCCAGAAGAACAAAGCTCTCTTCTAATGAATTATTGTCAAGAAAGGGCAATCACGTAATAAAAGCATAACACATCTCATGCGCTGCTCTAAATGCAAAAATGAAAATGTTAACTCTCGTGGCTTCCGATTGCCGTCAAGACTCGAAACTTTGCAAAGCCGCGCGGCCAAACAACCAGCGTCGCAATGCAGCAGCCAGTTGTCGCACATACGTTGGCACATGTATGCAGGAGTGTCGAGTGTCATCGCACGCGTCGCGCACCAAGGCAGAGCACTTGGCAAAAGCCGCCGTCCGGACTCCGGAGGACACGAAAGTATATAGCGGTCGCCCAACGGGCGACCGCTAAAATCCATGGCAACCTTGTTGGGAGCCGCCCAATGGACATTACTCAACACAGAAACATTCAGGTTTTGATCACATTCTACGCGCACTCCCATGCAATAATGATCACCTCGACTCCCAGCAATCTCGATCTCCAGTTCAGAAGGAACATGTCCGTAGTGATACTGCCTCCTGCACCTTGCAAGTTTCATTTGGCTCACCATACTTCCTAGATGTTTTTTGTTTGGTCACAATCATGGCTGAAACTATTGTTTATCGATGGATAAGAACTATGGTGAAACCAACACAAGGCGCCACACAAAATGCTCAAATTATGGCAATGTCACAAGGTCTTTCTGGCAAAGTGCAATCAAGCACACCTCACAACACAAACATTGAACTCAAGAGCAGAAGCTCACTGTCTGTAAACCCCGCCAATGCACAATTGAAGAGCTCCCACCTGCAAGCTCAGTTACCATGTTCAGAAAATGCTGAAATTAGACAACATAAATGAACTCCCTTTGGTGTTAATGAGTCAATGTGTGAGACAATTGAAATAACAAAAGCTAATGGCTTGCAAAATGAAAGAAAAGAACAGAGAGAGACAAAAATCAACAGTTAACGATTGCAGAGACACCGCTGGAGATGCAGAAACGTGCTGCAACACTCCTGAATTTCCTCCATGAGATCTACTAGGCACATTACTATGTAGTTGGTTTCCTGATGACACATTTGAAATGTGTGTAAAGAAGAAAGAGCATTGTCATGGAACCCACTGCACCAATGTACAATTTACTATAGAGTTTCAGTCCAAGATGATCTTTAGGTCTCACACTTCAATTTACCTTCTAAATTTTGATTCTGCACAAAGAATACATGCTCTCGCAGACCTGGAAGGAAAGTGTAGAAGAACCTGAATGATGGCTTGTCATGAAGACTCTGAGCTTTGCTTTCATGTGCACCCAGAAGCAGTTTCAAAGACTGTTGGCGCTGCTAAAGTAATTCGAATTTCAGGCATAGGGTAGCAACGCATACAGGACTCAAACACCAAACAATTTGCTCAAATTCTTTTCTTGGACTCAGATTATGACAAACGTTTTAGATGTGTCGAATATCACATTTTTCCAATTATGATAACTTTTTAAACTATGCATCAGTATCACATATTTGTCTATTTATGATAGAATCTGTTTTAAGTATGCTCATTGCTTAGCATCACACATTTTTGAAATAAGAAAAGGGAAGTGCGCAATGATTAAAGGGCTTTTCTTTGAGTGGAAGATTCATGTTCAAATCTTTTTCCCAAAGCCATCTTCTTTCCCAAGATGTTCTCCCCAACTTGGTCACACTTCACAGTTGAGGAAGAACATGACAGTTTTGAAAGATTTCAACCTAAATTCTTTCACTCAAAACCCATGGTCTTTAACTACTACCTACACCACACTTTTTTTTTATCTGGGAACATATAATACCAAAGATACTTGAAGAGTTTGTGATCATGACACAGATACAATCAAAAAATTTGAGAAAATAATTTCATGTTGGGCACTTATATTTTGTAATAGGTAGTAATAAGTAGAACCACTCATCATCAAACATGTACTTATCATCAAATATTTTCCAACGTTTTCTCATTCTTGAACCAAATTGAGCAATTTTTGTGTCATTGGATTCACAAATTGGAGGGTTACAAATGTTCTTTGAATGTCATAAGAAAAGGAGCAACACGAAGAACACAAGAAGAAAATTAGTGAGTGTTTATTTTAAATTTTTTGAAAAGAATAGTTCCATCTTTTTTTCTAGTTCCAATTATTTATTTATTTTCATTTTTAATTTGTTTTGAGTGATTTAAATCTTGATTGGTTTGTAGATCACAAACGAGTTTAGGATTGAAACTATGTATGTTTATTATGTTATGAAAATTTATGTTTTTAATTGTATAAATATTTTTTTGTCTTTCTATTGTCTATGTATAATTAATATGTCACACCATTTTCATATATGAACTACATATAAATAACATCAAAACCTTTCAAAACTAAAATCTCAATTCTTTTCACAATTTTATACCATGAAATTTTATATTCATAAAACAATTTTACATTCAAGTGAAAGTGTTTTCAAAGGTTATGAACATATATTTATATACTAACCTAAACAAAAAAAATAAAAATAAAAATTTAAAGGCATGTGATTTCACATGCATAATAAAATGCAAAAACTTTTCACATGACTTTCACATAAATAATCATGTGAAAATCAAACATTACAACTAAATCAAATTAAACTATGAAACCTTATTAACAAATAAATCACCAAACTTATTCGTTAAATAATTACATAAGTAATAATTGATTTACATCAAGTTACAAGTGCATCAACTAAAATTTTATACATAAAAAATTTACTTCAACAAAAAAAAATGCAACAATCAAACAAATGTTACAAATGTTCATTGAACTACCAAATCAAAAGAATAATGTGTCACAATTCGACCTCTTTTCAATTTTGAAATGTTTGTTCACCAACCTATCTACCTTACCATAGAACCTGATGTTAAATTTAATCTTCATTGCACTGGTTGAATGCTCTACATCCACAACTAAATCACAATGTGAAATCCCATCCATTAATAACTGGTTGAGTTGGGGTTCATCCACCATTGACTTGATACCACATGGGTAACCAATGTAAAACAAGGATTCCAGGGAAAAGCTTACGAGCTTGGTGCTGAACTGAACTCAATTGGGGGGCTTCTTCATCCACAACTGGCTGAATTTCATTCATTGGTGTGTGTTGCTGGTGCTGGTTCACTGGGGCCCTTCAGAGACAGTGGCAAAGCACTCGGAAGTGGGCCCTTCATGAACAGAAGTGGTTCCTGAAATGCTAGCGCTCGCTCTCTCCTCTCTCACGGGCAGTAGAGCAGTAGCCAGGCCCCACAAAAATCGCGGATCTCAACTCCCGTACAGAATCCATCAAGTGGGCTGAAAAAAGTCGTAGTATGTGCTGCTGCATTGTGTAGGCCAATCTCTCGAGGACCGGCCAGAACTCACCCCCATTTACGTGGTTGAGAGTTGTAGCTTCTCAGTCGGGGCTTGTTGGATGATCATGTAGGTAATCTGTAGAGAGAATCCTGTGAGATGGGTTTCTTTTGGAGAACTAGGTTATGGTGGGCGCTAGAAAAAAAAAGGCTTATCATTATCTGTTGGCTAACTGCCCGGTAAAACTAGAGAGACACGAAGGGGCCACGCAAGACTTGCGTGTAAACGTGTAAACCCCTAATCCCGAATCCATGAACCAATTGTTGCTGCTGCTGCTGTCTTATTATTCTTTCAAGTTGTTGTTGCACCGATTGTTGCACGGTCATGTCATATCCTTTCATTTTGTTTCTTTGGGTCTATGCAGTTGCTCTCTGAAGTCTAGAAAGTTAGTAGATCGTTGATGATGGTCCGTAGTAGCATCGGCAGTCTTTTTATGTACTTGGACCTAAAACATCTGTACTTCGACTTAAAAGCTTGACGAACATTGATCAAAACAGAGTTTGGAAGCAGAGAATTAGAAAACCAAAATAGTTAGCTGCATTAGTTTGTTGTAGAGAATTGCATTAGCAGGTTTGTAGTTAGTATTGCGTGTGATGGGGTTTTTTGTTTTCGATTCCGGGTGCATGCAAGTGGCCATGGAGAGAGAAATTGGGTTGTGACAATATTTGTTGCATCGATCTCCTGTAGAGCTTCTTCTTCAGTTATGGCTCTGCCTTCTTCTTGTTCTCTGGCTCTAGCCATGGGCGTTTCGTCCTCGACCACGACTTCGCGTTTGATCTTCTTCTCGTCTCCTTCTGCTTCGAGTCGTTTTGAAGATGTTCGCGCTTTGCCGAGAAGGATTCGTTCGGCAACGACAGTTGGAAGGCGGCCCGGTGGAATCGAGAAAGCGCTGCCGCCAGCTTCTTCTTCGCTGAATAAGACGAAGAAGTTATTCTTTCAAGAACGTGTGTACGAGAACATGAGTCAGCCACGACGAGCGGGTGTTGTAACCTCCGTTTTGGTGGAGGTGCTACCAAACGACGCAGCTGCGGGGGATTCCTCAGCCACCAGCGGAGCGAACACCAGGGACCCTAAAGAGGTCACTCGGCAAGCACCTACAGCTCTTCTTCGAATTGCGGAGGTCAATGAGACGGATGCTGAGAGACGGGCAGGCCTGAGGGCCACGCAAGCGACGGAGTATAATGCAGAAGTTCTATCCCAGCGTTATGGACGGCAACCTCTCAAGGTACCATGCTAATTCTGTATTCTTATAATCCCCCAAATGCATGTGGATTGGAACTTCTACATCTTATTTCTGCTAGAAAAAACTGATGAAGGTAATTACTGTGAATACGAGCTTAAGAATATGTGACCTTACCCCCCCACACACAAATTTTGCTTGCGCCATTATTAGTTTCCAAAGCTCGGAATACCATGAGCTGGTGTTCATTGCAAGGTCGTTTCCTGAGAGATGTAACCTTGGGTTTCTACAAAGGGAACAAAAGTAGTAAAGACTCATTCTAGCACCAGGACCCACAAAAGAGTTTGTGAGGTTTGAAGCAAGCATGTATGGCCACATGTTGTAGTCCTTAATTTCTAGCCCATTTGCTTAGGTTCCTGTGATCCAGGATGCTTACTGTGAGAAGACTTTGATCACTGTGAATGAATGGAGAGAATATTTCCATTCTTTGGGTTTTCTTGACATGTTAATGACCTCAGTAACTAGGTTTGCCCCAGGGCACAGTTGCAATAGGTCATCAAGTGTTTTTTGACAGTTAAATGTTGAAGCCATGTGTGTGGATTAGAAACACCACCATGTCTTCACCATTCTGTCAAGTGCCTTTGTTGCACTAATCTATGGAGGATTTCTCTAGAAACTGCTGCAAACCAATTCAGGAGCTTAATAATACAATTGTACATCTGGATTTTCTTTCAAGTAGTCATCACAAGGCCAACCACCCTGAGAATGATTCTTGGTGTCTTGTATTCAGGAATAATGAAGAGAGGATGAAGGTTGTGGTGGATAGTTGCTAAGGTTACTGGCCTGGTCATAGGTGGTGAGTCGAACATGGCAAATAGCATCAACATTGGGATCATTTGCATTCAGCTTGCTGCTTGATCGGCAGCAAGGGCAGATCCAGAAGAATATGCAGAAGCGAGCAGCAGATTTGCGGGTGAGGCTCACAAAGCTTGGTCCTACATTTGTCAAAGTTGGCCAAGGCTTGTCCACACGGCCAGATTTATGCCCACCTGAGTACCTCGAACAGCTTGCTGAACTGCAGGTGGGTCTCTCCCCACCTTAGCCAAGGTAAATAATCTAGAATCTAACAAGCCCTAGTGCCAATGTGTTTTCTCTCCACTTTAATGCATTCCCACTTGTCTTATCACTCTTTTTTGGAGACCTTCAACAGCACAAATTGAGGGTTTTGCATTGATAGCTTTCTGGTTCTTTTCACCATCTTTTTTGTGGAAGTGGAGTTTATAATGTGGATGAACAATAGTTCAGAAGTTTAATCTCCAAAAAGAACATTTTTTTATATTTCTGGGAACCCAGCTTCAAATTTTCTGTATGTGATTGATGCAGGATGCATTGCCAACTTTCCCAGATATGGAGGCTTTTGAATGTATTGAAAAAGAATTAGGCATGCCATTGGAGTCAGTATATTCTGAAATAACTGCAGCACCCATTGCAGCAGCAAGCTTGGGGCAGGTCTATAAAGCTCGCTTGCGCAGCACTGGACAAGAAGTTGCAGTGAAGGTTCAAAGACCGGGAATTGAAGAAGCAGTGGGGCTTGACTTCTACTTAGTGCGAATTCTGGCTTCATTTGTGGACTCTTATGTTGATATTATCACCAGTAGTGTGGTTGGTCTGTTGGATGAGTTTGCAAGCCGGGTTTACCAGGAGCTCAACTATGTGCAGGTGGGTTTTGACTTCTGTGTGAGGTATCCAATACTGTTGGCAATTTAAAAAGTTGGTGTTGTCATCTTGAAATAATCACTCTTCTACAAGACATTAAGCTACATAAATTTCAGGTTTTGTTGCATCAAGGTGCAGTTGCATCCTGGTGGGGAGGAATGGAGACTTTTGGACATACTAAAACATGGATGTCCATTATTTATTTGTTCTATGGAACTGTTCCGTTTATTGCTCATTTCAGTTCTTAAGCTAGTTCCAGTGGTGTTGTAGAACATCATAGGTTGGGCCAACTTTGTTACCTAGCAAGGATTTAGTTTTGTCTGACAAGATGTAAGCTTGTTGGAACAGGAAGCAAGGAATGCAAAAAGGTTCAAGGCACTTTATGGTGATCGAAGAGATGTGTTGGTACCAGGCATGTACTGGGACTATACAAGCAAAAAGGTTTTGACCATGGAATGGGTGGAAGGTGTGAAGCTGAGTGAACAACAGATAATTGAGGAACAGGGCTTAAACATTTTGCAGCTTGTGGACACAGGCATTCAGTGCAGTCTCCGGCAGTTGCTGGAGCATGGTTTCTTCCATGCAGACCCCCATCCTGGAAACCTTCTTGCCACTCCTGATGGTCGTCTTGCTTTTCTTGACTTTGGCATGATGAGTGAAACACCAGAGAGTGCCAGATTTGCCATTATTGGGCATGTGGTGCATCTGGTGAACCGTGATTATGATGCCATGGCCAGGGATTACTATGCACTGGACTTTCTATCACCGGATGTGGATGTTTCACCCATTGTTCCTGCTCTTCAATCTTTCTTTGATGATGTGCTCACAGCCACTGTCAGTGAACTCAACTTCAAGAGAATTGTTGATGGCTTGGGATCTGTGCTTTATCAGTTTCCGTTCAATGGTACGTTTTCCTGGCGATATGTGACAGTTGAGAGGATCATAAATGTGATTCTTTTCAATTCTTTAATTCATTCTTCTTTTTCTTTTTACCCTGATAAGTCGATTTGCAGCTGGGGTTGCAATTCTTCTTTCTTGAAAAATGTCATCAGTGCATTATGTGGTTCTGTAATGATGACTGGTCAGACTTCAAAAAACCTGATTCTGGGAAGAACAAATGACTTTGTTTTGTGCACCAGTGCCTCCATACTATGCCCTCATCCTCAGATCACTAACCGTACTGGAGGGCCTCGCTCTGTACACCGACCCAAATTTCAAGGTGTTGGCGGCTTCTTATCCCTACTTTGCCAAGCGGCTACTGACTGACCCTAACCCATACTTGCGCAATGCATTGATCGAACTTCTTTTCAAGGATGGCAGCTTCAGGTTAGTCAGCTACCCATCCAGATAATCCTGCACACTGGAATCACACTAAACAGTACAACAGAACTGGAGAAAACCACATACATTAGAGAGATCAAAACCCTCACTCTAACCACAGTAGGACATTTTCTCTCATATTCCATGCATCATGAAGTGATGTTGCTACTTCATGGTAATAATCTAGTTAATTCCCAACTTTCAGGTGGAACCGGCTTGAAAATCTGCTAAAACAGGGACGGAAAGATGCTGATTACCAGGCCAAGGATGTGATGCAACCTGTGCTGCAGCTCCTCCTGGCACCTGAGGCAGATGAACTGCAACAACTGGTGGAAAGAGAGGTAGTTCGAGTCACAGAGGCTATGATTGTTGGCACTGCCATTCAAGGTATCAGCTCAATTCCACCTGCTGTGCGGGCATTGCTTCCACCAGTTAATGCCAGCACCAAGGATCAAGCTGCAATGCTAATGCTTCGTGAGCAAGTGCTCCGTGTGTGGGGACTGCTGCAGAGTTCCAGGGGCTTTGACCCTGCAATGCTTCAGCCTCTTGTACAGGTAGGATACTCTGACATTGTATACAGGGTAGTCCGGTTATGTCACCAATGAAATAACAGTGCGAGGATAGGCAAAGACCTATCAAACCTGAGATTGGAAAATACATCAGCCTCAGCAATGCTGTAGGAACAAGGACTATCACAAGCATAGTTCAAGTTCCCTCATTCTAGAACAGCTGAAAATCAGCTGTTTTCAAAGAGACAAATAACAGCTGTGCCTACACCTGTGCATGTCTTTAGTTACCCATGGCAAAAGTGCTTATGAAGTGCTGATGTTCCAACAATGTGCTGTGATCTCCTATACGATCTTGATGGGTACTCATGGTCTACTCAAACCTGATCCATTCGGTGATGAATAAATCAAGGAAGTTGAAAGGTCAATTGCAGCTTGGAGGAGCTTCTGCATGTTAGTGCAACCGAAATGTAATGAAATGCAGGAACTGCAAACATGTTGTCAGGAGCTTTTCCTACGTCTCAATCCTGTATACCTGGAAATTGTGACTGGGCTGTATCATTCTGCTCTTAAAGTTGACCTGATGAGATGTGGCCTTGGGCCTTCATCAGGGTGGGTATCTGAATGTAGTAAGCTGCAGATTCATCAGTATGTTGCTGAAAATTGGCTCCCATTGGTGAGAGGATATTCTTTCCCAGTCTGAAATGGCATTATCCTAACTTATGTGTCACTGTTATATTTGGGGGGCATAGGTTTTGTTGCAACCTCAAGCTCGTGCTATGGGTGGCCGAGTTGCAGAGAGTGTGACACGGCGATTGGCAGCTCGTACTTTGCAGCAATTGCTGAGGCCACCATCTTTTCCAGCTACAGCTAAGCTCTAGCTTCCTGTGCCTTCCATCTAAAGAACTAAATCTCCTAGAATGAGGATTGAATTTATTTATTTCAGAAAATTTATTTTGACTAGTTCAACCATAGCTTATGATGAACATGAATCTATCAGAGCTTAAACCTGAAGGATGGTTCTGTATGCTGAGAGTTGGTCCCACTAAATTCTTTTCATTTCTGAAGATAGGTTGGTACATGGAGATTCTTCTAAAATTAGGTAGGGATGTCAGTCAAAAGGATAGCTTTGCATCATAGCAATGGAGCTGTAAAGACATCACAAAGGTTGTAAGTATCACAGAGGGAGACTTCCTGACTCAAGGAATAAGCAGTACATACTCTTTACATGGCTACTAATCTTCTCAAGACCCTCCCAGGTGTGGTGGTGCTCAAATCACCTCTAAAGTTCCACTTTGAATTCTCTATAGCATGCAGTATGAAAGAGCTCTGGGTTTCTCAAATGAGTATTTTATTTTAGGCCCTGTACTTCCAGGCTTCACTTATTTGGGTCAAAGGATCTCTGCCCTCCTTGTTTTCAAAAAGCTAGCTTGGTCCTTAATCAAGTTTACTTCTTTGTTTGAAGGAGCTCTTTCATAAGAGCTGACTGCTCCAGCAATACATTTTGTAAGAGTGACAGTGAATTAGTCTTGAGCATTCTGTTACTTGAATCAGATGCTCAGGGTTTTTTTGTTGTATTTGTGCAATACTGTGTCAGGCAAAAAAATTGCATCCTACATGACATACTGATATCATAAGCTGGAGAACCATCTTCTACTGCAACACTATAAACCCAAGTCTCCCTTTAAAAAATTCTTTAAAGCAAACTGGGCAAACAAGGTTGGAATAAGAAGCAGCAAAAACACAATGATAGTCAGCTCCAAAAGGCTCCAATACGTCCTGTGTATCAAGGATGAAGTACAGTATGCAACAAGAAACATGACTTCTCAGATCCCTGGAGCATCAACTTGTTCACAACTTTTAACAATGTCACTACATTCAGGCCTATCATGTCTGACAATGAAGTCCAGCAAAGGTCCAGAAGGTATGTGCTCTCAATCCTCATTACTTCAAAAGATGCAAGTATCCTCCATTCTCAGTGGAGCAGTTGCATTTCAGAAGACACTAGTATCCTTGATTCTCAGTGGAGTGGTAGCTGAGGGGTTGGCTACCTCTCAACTTGCTGCCCGTGCACAACCACCTCCCATTCTCATTTGCAATTGACAGTTCAGAGATGATTGTGGTTGTAGATAACTAGCCAGCAGATGCCAAAAAAATTGTTTGACCTATATCATTTCTCATTACCTTTCACCCTATTCACTTTTGTTGTGACCTCTTGCAATAAAAGTCAGGCAGATTTACATCAAATGTTAAAACTGTAGTCCCCATTCCATTAGTTCTGGAAGGCAAAGGTTTATGTTAGCTTTGTTTTGTTATAGCAATCAACACTGTGAACTGTTGTTTCAGCTTGATTTCCAACTTTGCAGCCCTGAAATCTGCTTCTTATAAACGATGGCTACACAAAAGGTTTGTCAAAGTTCTGAATACGGACATTTGACACTTACTATCAACTTGTAAAGCTCAGGATGATATCTAAGAGAATATCATAAGTTAAGGTAGGCAGTCTTCCATCTATTGGGACAGTGTGGGAAAGATCTCTCTTAAAGATTCCATCCTCTGAAGCTACATGTGACCTTTTTATTCCATTGAGAGATATCCTACAGCACTGAACAACATTTCTCTGGTTCTTATGTACATTCCTGTGGGAGACTCAAATGGGACATCAATTCTGCAGATATTGCCACAACTACAAAAAAATGTTAGTTCACTCCAAAATGGATTTAGATTCACCAACCAATTTCAGATCCTGTGGATAGAACTAAGCAAGGACACCAAATGCCCAAAGCAAATGGAATGGACTGACCGTCCCAATCAACGTTCAGGACTTGGAGGATATAAGGTTCTTATTACTTTCATCCTTGGGTTGAGTAACATTTCGCACCCAAGAAAGTATTTCCTCCAATCAAAATAGCACAGGAATCAAGTCACAACACCTGATGGTAATACAGCATCAATTGATTCATTCCTGGACAAACAAGAGTAAAACCCCTGGGTTCTAGGATGAGGCATTAGCTGAGTTCTAGGATGAGGCCTTAGCTTGCATGAAACTGTAGCTGAAATATGCAAATAGTAGTAACTAAAAATGTAAAGCAATTGGTGAAATTTTCTTAGTGTTTTTCTAGCAATTGATAACTCTGGGATTTGGATGCCATTCTCCTCTTGCTATTGATAACTTTTTTGCTATTGATAATTCTGCTATTGATAACTATCACCACATCCCAATTGGACACAAAAGTTATCAATAGTCGAAAAAAACACTAAGGAATTTCACTGATTGCTTCACATTTTTAGTTACTGTATTTGCATATTCCAGCTACAGTTTCATGCAAGTGCTCAGGGTGTTGCACCAGAACTTTTTGAATCTTTTGGCATGTAGCATAAGGGTCACCCAATATCATTAGCACTGCACTTCAAGGGAGGAAGCAACAAAGAGACAAACATCTGGACTAAGACAACTAGATATCAAGACATTGAGTGGTGTATTTATTGAGGAGAAGACTACAGTTACAGGGGGGCAAAACTTAACATGCTCATCTTGCAAGAGAAGAACCAACCAGCATAGTCTAAAAATACAAAGCAGATGCATTTGACTCTTTGGACCAAGGGGCCAAAATTGGTGACAAACCGCTTTCAATCCCTAATTGACTGCACAAATTCTGAAGGAAAACACTCATCTGATAGGCACTCCTGTTGAAGACCCAGAAAGACTACCAAAACATTGTAATAACCAAGGCACCACTGCATTATATGCAGTCATATAATGATCTGTATGACAAGTCAAATGAGGCAGCTGATTTGATATGAACAGTGCCTGTTAGAGAAATGTCTGAAAGGACTCTCAACTTCATGGGAACAAAACTGGAAGGAGAGCCAGCACAACATGGCAATCAGATAGACACTGCTGAATGAGTACATCAGGTTATAGTGCAGTAGTTGCTCGCAGAAGAGAATCTAGGGAGTCAAGATTAATCTCAGATAGCTTTCGTGCCATTTCCACACTGGGCCCACCACGGCGCATGCCCACATAGAAGCTTGCATACATGTTGACACGGTCCATATATGTCTCACTCGATGTAATTCGCACAACTGAACCCATTTGGACAGTGTAAAACCAAGTATCAGTGCAACTCCTGAGAACACAAATTAATTGTATCTATCAAAATTTCTGTTATATGTTTGGAATGACTCAGATTTTTCACCAGAACATTTTATAATTGAAAGGTTCCATGAGATTTAGATCATATGGGATATTATTTGCAACCACCATGGTTAAGGTACACTTTCATGGTAGGTTCAGATGCAAGTATGTCTCTTGTTCTACGAGGAGCAGATCTAGATTCCATTGGAAGTTGTTATTCTGGACTCTTTGATATTTCTATTCTTCATCGCCGTCTAACAAAAAGACTCTGGCTGTCTCTGCAGTGACCTTTTAGCAACCTCTTTCTAAGACAAGAAAGTAGCCATTACTAGCTGGAAGAGCATATAATCTTTCTTCTGTATGCATAGATTCACATAAATCAGTTGCCAATGATACTCACCATTGAATCCCGCATCCTCAATACACTTTGCATATTTAGGGCGGCGTGAGGCACTTCGCCAAATCACACGACCTCCAGGCTGCAAATATTGCCCACAGTAAAACACTTGAAACTTCAGATCCTCATTATAACACATGCTAAATGGCTTCTTTGGGCTTCAGTGAGGATCATATTTTCTCTCCATTCTTACCTTCACTTGATCCCTCAGGGCCGCACACAATATATCAATATCTTCTTGGTCAAGCCAGTCAACATGATCCATCAATATAACCTGCAAAGTTCAGAAACATATTCAGTTGATGAAATATGATTGAGAAGAGTCAAGGAAAAGGCAGATGAATCAAATGTACCTTGATACTTTCCATTTATGATCACTGACAGAGCGATGACTCACCTTTGTGTACATGCGCTTCCTCAACTCCTCAACAAATGCAGTAGTTCGGATTAGGAGGCGCTCCTTATTTGCCAAATCTACCTGTAATCATTTAAAACTACAATGTTCTAGATACATTTGCTAAATCAAAGATAGCACTTGAGTCTGTTAATCAGAAAGCAATAAGTGAAAAGGTAACTGATGCTAAAAAATAATAGCACTGCTTCAGACTTCCCTTACCCAACAGCCCTCCAGGAATATCTACACCAGGAGCAAGACTCCAATATTAAATTTAACCCACCCCAAATTATGGGTGTTTTTCTACACTACAGGGTGAAAGAAGTCATGATGCAAGGAAGCAAATTACCTTCAGCCTATTGAAAACCTCTTCTTCCAGAAACCTTGGGCAGCAATGCCTTGAAAACTTTCCAGTCAAGCAGCATCGATAGAAATAATTGCTGAAACACATGTAGATTTTTGAGGCCATTAGGATGCATGCTTCTTGTTTTGGAATTTCATTTGATGAGATTTCATTAACATTTGTTCAACATATCCACTAATGACATCACCAAATGACAATTCTACACTGAAACACATTCCAATGAAGCACATGGAAATACTTAAAGCCCCAAACACATGCCACTGCCTCTACAGTTTCTCTCAATCCATTTGGTGGGGTTTCATAAGGCTAGCCCTTTCGTAATTACCTAAATGTTTTGCTACCTATGGAACAGGTGCATTTGCAAGCTTGTGACTTACCTGTCCCGGAGATGGGAGTATTCAGCTGTAGAGTTCAAGCATCGCACCACATAGCTGCATAGCCAACAATGGATGATATTCAGTTCCTTCTAATATGTTAACAATCCAAGACTCTCAATGACAAATTGTAGTTCTGTCATATAAAAGCTGTGCATATCATACAACACTAAATTCAGAAACATTATAATTCTGCAGGATCAAATAACAACATTGCATGTTGAAACTTACTTATAGATGTTATCCTCCTTACGGATAAGGTTCAGTTGACCCTTGCAAACACCAGCACAGAACCATAGCACCAGTGGATTTGTTACGAGGAAAGCTGAGAGGCGTGTGACAAGGTTGGCCTGTAAGAGCCACTTGCCAACTGTAGCAAACCTGTCCAAGATTGTCTCATGGAACTTCAGTAACAATCCTCAGGTTCTTTAGAGTGATACTGCTTCCTGATACCGAAAGAATTGTTAGCTCATTACCAGGGTAGAAAAGAGAAGCAGACTAACCAAAGTTCTTTCTGATGTTCCAACGTAGGGGCATTCACAAGGCTGTCAATCCAGTGTTGCTGCAAATTCCAGATGTAACTGATGTAAATAATATGTTCATAAGCATTCAGAACTTTCTCCATAATTACAAGTTGAATCAGTCTGAATAGAATAGAGAAATGACCCAATAATAAGGTTATAAATAATTCAGATCTGGCACCAGGGCTGTGAAGAGGAAACAGAGGAGACCAACCATTGACAAAAAGGAGAGGCAGTATGAACAATAGTGACAGTCACCAACATTCAATGACCTTCAACAGCAACATGTACTGTAGTGATTAACTAATGTCCCCACTGACTTCCTCAGCCCCCAGCTGTGGGTGGACATCAATGTCATACATTGACTAACATTTTCAGTTTCTGTCACAAACCAGCAGTAATAGCCATGATGTTGGCTACCTAAACAAGACATAAAAGAGAAGAGAAGACCAAGAAAACCAAGAAGAAAGGGAAACACCAAAAAAATAGAAGTCAAAAACTAACTCAACAAGTAAGGAGGAAGAGAAACAAAGAAACATGGAGAATCTTAAGAGCATGATCATTTCAGGCCACCAATGTGTTTTTTCCTCATTCACAGAGCTTCTCCAAGAACATGCTGCCAGGAAGGAGTTGCATTACAATTTCTATCATTATACCTGTCGTGTAATTCTGGCCAGAGCTCGTACAGCCCGGATTAGCCGACCCATACCACCTGCAACAGAGGTCCAGAAAACCCCCAAACTTTCCAACTGGTCAGGTAAGACAATGATATAAAAAGAAGATAATGGCAGATGCTCACTATTGTGTACAGTAGCTTAGACTTACCATGATAGTACAAACCATTCTTGAAGTAACGTCTCTTCTTTGACCTGCAAACACCAAATCAGACCAGTTTTCAGAAGATCGATACATATTTTGTGCAGCCTAAAATAATCCCTGGCCATTAAATATCATGGTGACATGCTCTAAGAGCAACTGTTGTCAGTGAGGAAAATTGAGAAGTTCCAGAAAAAACTGACCAAAATTTGGAAGCTCCTTGGCTGAGAAAAGGAGCAAGCTCTTTCTTAAACAATGATGGAAAATTTGGATGGACACCCTCTCCAAACATTTGCCAAACATCTTGGAATGGCAACCTGCAATACATCAACTCATCCTCTTAAAAAAACCAGTAATTGATCTACATTTATGTACCATCTTGTAAACTGAGTCATCAGCAGTTCAACAATATCCATGTAGTTTTCTGCAGACAAGGATCATACCGGATAATTGCCACTCGCTTCAACTCCAGCAAATAGCTCTGGGCTGGGTTGATATCCACAGCCACAACTTGGCCAGCACCCTACAATGGATCAATCAATGCTGTCAGTTGTGAAATGTGCCCATTGAACTCATGTAAAAAGGTCTACAGGCAAATCCAACACAATGGTGCAAACAAAAAATACTACAAATAAGTTTTATGAACTACCTGATAGACAAGGTCCAAGGCATTGCAACCTCCAGACGTTAGAGTTAGAACTGTGTCATCTCCATTTATATCCAGCACTTTGTCATCCTCACGAGGGTCCTCCCAGGACAGAGAGTAGAGGAATGTGGATGGGAATGCAGGTGGCCTCTTTGCTTCAAACTCATCTGAAGCCCTAGCTGGAAAGCGCACTGGATTTTGCTCTGCAGGATTTGAGGGCACCAGTTCATTGTCAACATTACTCTTGCATAACAACAGCAACAACCTCAGGTCCCAGCTGCTGACAATTATCATCAGGTATAGCTTTCTCTCAGCACTGTCATACTGGCAGGGTGTGGCATGCTATACTTGCTGTGTTTCAAAAGAGCTTAATCGAGATAAGTTTCAAAAGAGCCTAATTGAGCCAGAATCAGTACTCTAACAAAGTGAGATGAGAAAGCAGAATGAAATGTGCACTTACTTGTGCAATCACGCCGTTGACCAATCCACTGGTAATAGGGAGCCCGAAGCACTGGCACATAGGGGATCTTTCCCCGGGCATTGTACTCATAAACTGTATCCACAGGACATGAGGCCTTAGGATTCTCAAACATGTGCAACTTTAAGTATTACAACCATGATCCTAAGATGTCCAAACAGACACTGGTGACTGAAGATATTTTGCTCTTTCCTGTCAAACCAGATTTTGGATGAGCCTACATTAGTCCAGCCAATCCAGCCAATCAAACTGAATAGGATTTCCGTAAGGCAAGTAAGAAACAACTGTTGGATGACTTTAACACATGATCTTCTGGGGATTGTGTGCTTGTAGCTGAAGATTATTATTGGCTCTATCACATTGCATGAGAATGCCACATGGTTGGATCTCTTTCCGTCCAAGTCCTCGAATGATACAGGAAATCACTGTACCTGGCTCAAGCTTGTGCTCAAGGTAAAGTCGCCTCTCAGGTCCCAAGTCTGCAAGTTCAAACAGATAGTAGTTAAAATGCAGCAGTAATGGTCCAGATTACCAAAAAAAAAAGGAAACAACAGATGAGAAAAAGCAGACGAACAGGTCCATCTCAAGGCACATATCTGTCCAATAGTAACCCTGCAACCAACATGAGTCAAGCAGACATGAAGGACCTCCCACAGTGAGCACCTTCCAAAGTGTTCTCTCTGCATCTTAAAATATTGCCAATTAAGAAAGGCACATCAATTGAGAGAAATCAGCCAAGCAGAGACCCCTACCAATACCATCAACATCAAAGATACTTCTCCAGAACCATCGTTGTATGTAGCTGTGCTGGCGATTTGGGATATCATACTTAGCAGAGGTAAAAAAGTCCGCAACACCAACAATTCCATCTTCCTCTAAGTTAGTCACAGCATTGTCAATTGCTGACATGAAATCAGGGATCACTGCATCACAAGGCACAAGAACAACAAGATATTCATCAGAAGTATGTAATGGTTTGCAGTTCAATCTACAATTCACCTGGGTCCTTCCTTCACACACTGCATGGAGCTCAGCGCAAACAAGCCAAGCGTTGTTCACGACTTACTTGTCAGCGAGTAGGAGAAGGTGATGAGAGTGGCAGGTCTCTTAGGTGTAAAAGTGCAAGCATCACCCTCCACCACTTCAACATTATGCCAGCCTCGACTGATCACTTTCTGCCGAGCAACTTCGCATAAAGCAGAGCAGATATCCACCACATAGATCTTCTCAAACGATTCAAGATCGATCAACTGCGACATCATGTCCACATTCTCAGCCGTGCCTCCGCCCATGTCCACCCATGTTAGGCCTGTTGACCCACGCAATCGTGCTGCGCAAGATGCCAACATCGGCATGCGTCCGTGCAAGAAGCTCGCGCGGAACCTATCATCTGCGTTTTCCACCATTTGCCAACAACAAGCATTTCAAGCTCCCTCCCTTTTCCGCCCAATCAAACTCCCCTGCAAACCTTCTACAATTTTGCTGACAGACGAGTTTGGAAAATCGATCTAATGACGCTCATAATCCCGTAGCTGCCCGCAGATAACAAGTATCCAAGCGTTACATAACAGATGCGAAGAGAGTGTGAACCTTGGACTCAAGCCATTCCAGAAAACCTCGCAGACTGTTTGTATTCACAGGACTTGACACGCAGTATTTGCATCGACTACCTCCTTTCCTCACTACCACTGGCTGCTGAAGGAAAAAACGTTCGGCCAGCAGCAGTCTGCAACTAAAACCTCTAAGATCAGAAGACAACTGCAGCATCACATCAGTATCTTCTCACTCCACGTCCTCAATGACTATTCTCATCGCAGAATATGAGCTGCTTTTAATCAATCCCATCTACCACACCGCACAACCCCCTCGGAAAACACCTCCCTACAGACATAAACATCCTAACATCCCTCTCCTACCAGCTTCGACAGCTCCACTAACGATTTCCAACACACGTACAATGAGATTGAGATCGCCTCTCCAAGACAGAGGTAACAATTAATACGTATAACTGCAAGAAAAAGATCACCACCTGCATTCTCAGCGTTTTCTTCAAAACAGTACGACCACCAATAACAATAAACAGACTACTCAATCAGGCTTGGAACGACAAACTCTCAGAAACTATAAAAAGAACGAACTCCAAGAGACCACAGGCTTCTGGCAACCTCCCTCCTCTCTCCCCAGGCGACATCCGATCAACAGGACCAGGGAATCGAAGCGAAATCACAAACTCACAAGCATGCGCTTGAGGTCCGTAGAAAAACTCCAGACGCTCCTTGTGCGACTTCCCCTGCACACCTCGCAGCCACATTGCGGCCAGACAGTCGATATCCTGCTTCCAACCCTTCACCTTCTCCATGGGCCACACCATTGCAGCTGGCAAACAACGGTGATGCGCGGAGCGCTGGAGGGAGGGGAGAGGAGAGGAGAAGGGATGAGTGGGCAAACAAGCGAAAGAACTTTGCTGTGGGATATGACAAGAGAGAGAGACAGAACTCCGCGCCTTCTCCTCGCTCTCGCGTCGTCTTCTTCCTCCCTCCCTTTGTCCTGCCCGGAGCTGCCCTGCTGCCCGTGGTAAGAATCAAGTCACTTTATATGTTTAAAAACGTCATGGTTTATAGCTTTTACTAATGTAGCCTGTGCCGTTGGCCCAAGTGTGAACACATTCTTTATTTTTCACATTAAATTTTTGAAAT
>Ga0209208_10002814_pt1 | contig 25008 bp, 18 predicted proteins | sample S1TSphfallax_3_FD_187694 | JGI IMG/M metagenome (GOLD analysis project Ga0209208, IMG submission 187694) | Host-associated microbial communities from peat moss isolated from Minnesota, USA - S1T2_Fd - Sphagnum fallax MG (SPAdes) (version 2) | ecosystem: Host-associated > Plants > Peat moss >...
CTAATTCTTTTTTAGTTTTTGGAGGATTGGGGGGTGAATACAAATCCATTCTTTCTTTGTTTTTGATAGGTTGAGTGCACCCAACAAGTTTTCCCAAGCCTCAAAAAACCAAAAAAAGGATTTGTACCCACCTTCCGAAACCAAAAGACTAGGGACTTTTTGAATAACTTTAATGTACTATAAAGAGTTGTGATATTATTTGTAGCTGAAATAGAGATTCTAACATTTGAGAAGATTTAGCCAAACTTCATTGTAGACATTGGGATATCAAAATGAAAATATTTGAGCATCGTTCTATATTTTTGGCTACTTATTAGAACTTATTATTGGAACCTAACATTTCATTTTTATTCTTTAAAAAAAAATGGCAAATTCGGATCAAAATTACAAATATAATTTGCAAAGTGGCTATTACTGGGAACCTACATGGCCAAAACTGGTGCCACTCAAAATTTGGGATTTCCTTATTTTTGGGCTACAAAAAGATAATGGAGCAAACTTTGAAGGACTCCTAAATTCAAGGTCAAACTAATTTGATCCTCAAGTCATGTTTCTCACCTTGTCTGAAGACCAAGTTGGGTAGGGAGTCAAAGTAGGTAACCTAGGTTGGTAAGTAGGTTGGTAACGTAAATAATTCAATTGGTAGCTGAGGTGAATACCTAAGTACATAAGTAACCTAAGTAGGTAGGTAGTCAAGGGGGATGTAAGTTGATAGGTTTATAAATACATAGTTAAGTAAGTAACATAGATAGGTAGATAAATCAGGTAGGTAGCTTAGGTATGTATATTAGGTAGGTAGCTTAAATAGGTATTATGTAACCTACGCAAGTAGATAAGTTGGTAGGTTAATAACATAGGTAGGCAAATGGGTAAGTGGATAGGTAGATTAAGTAGGTAGATACATAAAGTAGGTGAGTAAGTAGCCTAGAAAGATCCCTAATGAGGTAGGTAGACCCTATAGGTATGCAAGGTCTCGAAGTGCAATTAAAAAAAAAAAGTCATGGTGAAAATTTTGGACAGGTGATTTTGATCTTTGGGTCTTAGTTTGAGGGTTCAAATTAGTGATGTTTGGTTATTGATTACAAAAGGAACTTTCCATTTTGGCTACAAGTATATATATATATTTCTTATTTTTTTTAAAAAAAAATTTGAAGGAAGTTTTTAGTTTGGTGTCAAAATTGGTTTTTTAAATTTCTAAAACTTTTGATTCAAGTCATTTTCATCTTTAATTTAAAGTTGATCCAATTCAAAATCAAGTTCGGTTCGATTTTGATTACACACAACTAAACAAATATTTTAAAATAAATTATATATATATATATATATATATATATATATGCGCAACTAATCAAATGCAATAACTTGCTTAAATTATTGGTCCAAGCTTATACTTTTTTTTTAATAAAGTTGTACATATAGACCTAGAGAACTTGAACCTAGGTAAATCTCATAATAATACACTGGTTCAAACTTCAAACTTGTTAAGCTTTGAAACGACCAAGTCTTCAAAGCAATGTGAAGAAAGAGAAAAGTTGTGGCATTGAAAGGAAACATTTGATTCAATCCAAAATATCCTTAAAAAAAGAGAAGTTAGAAAAAACATAACAATTGGAGTGTATCAAGTTGAAGAACCTTATATCATTCATGTCTTTATACCAATGTTGTGTGGTTTCTTTTTTTTTTAAAAGAGAACTTTCAATTTCGAGTTTTGACACTTTAAATTCACTTGGAGGTTCCCCAAGTGTGATTTTGAAATCAATTCTTACAATTTTAAAACTTTTCAATTTTGATTCTAGCATATTTTTACCAAATTCAAGAATTTCTAGGCTTAGTTCAAAAACAAATTTTTGTACACATTGCCCTAGAAATTTTACAAGCATAAAGTTTGTCAATAGATTAAAATAGGGGTTTATATAGGTATGAAGTTATGATAACCACTTGAGAAAGTTGTATGCTTGACTATGTTCAAACCCAAAAAATATTGTTTGCACTTTATATAATTATTCCTTCACACAATTTTGTTCATGGAAGTAATACTTTTTTCAAAATTTCAACACTTTTACAAATAATATTAAAATTAGTGTCAAGGCTGATGAGGGTACTAAAGTGGGTCACATTTGACAAGAACTAAACATTTTGGAAGTGCTAGAAGAAATGCACGTATGTTGAGATTTCACAAATGTTGCCATTGAGCTATTGGATCAATTCACATGGTTCTTTTTGTCATGGACAAATGGCAAGAGATCAAAGTAAAAATTGCCAACCCTAAATATAAATAATGAAGCATAAACAAAACGTGAGCTGACAAGGGGGGTGTGGTTCAAGTTTGCAACAAAGACCCACATTGTTGAACTTGTCCAGTTTACAGAAGGTTCGTGTGTTTGGATTGAACTAAAAAGACTTGCAACCTCTGAATGGAACACAAGGACCTGTAAAGGCTGCAAATAATCCAATTGCCACCTCCCCGTCCCTGATCTTCTTCTTTGGTGTTAAATAAATTTCATAAAAAGGTTTGGTCAAACTGTTTTTGTTGTAATGAAGTGATGGTTGATTCTCATGTATTCTAGAAGAGTGGAGACTGGATTTCTTCCCCCACCACTACACACAATTTATTATTATTAGTTGGGATGAAGTCAGACTCCTCACTCTCCCTTCGCTCCACTACCAACAAAAGCAGACACCAAACAAAACAAAACTCACGTTTTCAAAGCAGAAAGAAAATTTCCAGTCATGCGTCACCCACCTGTTTGTTGAGGTTTTGAAAATGTTTCTGGCCATGGTATTCAGTACTCTCGGATCAACTCCTGGCTCTGAGTTGACACCTACTACACCTGCTACCATTTTAACTGGGTTTGGTGCCAAGGGAAAGACTTGGTAATTGGGGTAGCTGAAAGGGTTTTGTTTTGTTTTTTTTCAATTCTTTTTTTTTGAGTTTTTTTCATTTGGAAGAAATTGACAAGTTTTTTGTTCTAAAAAGAACATTAAACACTTAATTCACTAAGAAAACATGTTTTTCCAAAAAAAAAATTCTCAAAAATAAACTTCACAGAAATAGCAACACTTTGACACACAAAAAACAAACATTGTATAATGGGACCAGGGCTGTTCCTTCCAAAAAAAAATTTAATAAATTGTTTTTGGAGAATTTTTCCAAAAGGGTAGCAAATCTAGTCAAGTTAACACTACAAATAAATATTTTCCCAAAAACTTCCCCCATTTTTTGTCCAAAAAAGGACAAAATTTCTCAAAAGAAAATCACTGAAGGGGACCAGTTGGAACAACTCCAAAAGTAAGTTAATCCCAGGCAACAATACAGTTATCCTTCTCCTTCGCCCGGCCAGTTTTGGCATAATAGGGCATCAAACGCGTAACTGGAAATGAAAATTTTACAAAACGAAATAACTGGGACCCAAACTAGTTTTCGCAGCAATAGAATTAACACTTGAAGTCAGAGTCAAATGTCATGGTATGAGGATTTGCTAAAACGTTGGACTCAAATTGACTGCCATCGCAGGCCTATAAAAGCATTTCAGTTCGTTCATTTTGATTCAAACTGCGCGCTCTCTGTCCCTCTGTGTGTCCTCCCTCTCTCTCTCTCTCTCTCTCTCTATTCACCCCCTGCTCAAGAACAAACTCCGTGTTTCCTCGCTGCAAACTCGGTTCTCTTTCAGCTCTCGTTTCATCGGTAGCAGCAGGAGCAGCTTGTGGGTGAGTTGCATTTGAGTTTCCAAGCAGCAAACATGGTGCACACAGTGTCGCACACTGAGCCCCTGCAGTGCTCAGCTGATGGGATCTGGGAGGCTTGCAAGCATGCCGATGAGATCTTGCCCGCACTCATGCCCGACTACTTTACAAAGAGTGTTTTTCTGCAAGGACATGGCGAGCCTGGTAGCATCCGCATCGTTAAGATGGGACCTGGTATGGCCAACTAGTACTGACTGCACTGATACTACTAGTCATCAAATCTGTGTTTTGGCGGCCTGTAATTTAATTTCGGACTACCGTAGCAGTCTGATTTCAACGCACCATCGCGCTCCAATAGCTCGGATATTCTGTCTGTGTGGGATTGTTTGTTGTTATGATCTGATTTTGAAAGGAGTCGTCAAGAATTGTAGTTTTGATTACTAGTGGAGTAATGAATGTGGGCCAGGATATAATTCAGCTGTTTTTGGTGAAGAATTTCTTAGTTTAATTTGGTTGAGATGGGTACTACAGCCATTGCTCATGCTGGAGAGGTGAAGGAGCGCATGGACAAGTTTGACGATGCGACCAAGACCCTGGGCTACACCGTGTTGGAGGGCGATCCCCGTTATAGCTCCTTCAGCGCCGAGATGAAATTCGTCGCCGTGGGTGAGACCAGCTGTGAGGGAATCTGGACCGCAACGTACGAGCCTGTGGGAGACATGGGCCCCCCTGAGCACATCAAGCAGATAGTCGTTCTGGTGTTCAAAACTCTTGAGCAAGCTGTTCTGTCAAGGAAGACTCTGTCACACACTGAGGTTCTTGCTGCGTCACCGGATGCAATATGGGAGGCGTGCAAGCACGCTGATGAATTGCTACCCAAAGCAATGCCGGAATTCTTCGCTTCATCCACGTTTCTTCAGGGACATGGTGAACCTGGGAGCATCCGCGTCGTCAAATTGGGCCCAGGTTTGAAAAAATGACCTCGCAAGCTTCTCACAAGCAGCCTTCTTGCACACTAATTATTCCCGAGTAACTTGTCATCCAATAATCTCGCAATACTTTCTAGGATCAACAGCTCATTAAAGAACGATCATTCCTGAGCTGCTTGTAGTCTGATCAAATCTGAGTAATTTTAGTAGGAAATAACTTGAGCTGAACTTGTGCGAAGCTTGTGGTTTACCAAATTCGTTGCGATATGATTGATGATTTGCAGCGGTTCCTCATGCCGGGGAAGTGAAGGAGCGCATGGATTTCTTCGACGACGCAAACAAGGCACTCGGTTACACAGTGCTAGAAGGCGATCCCCGCTACCACTACTTCAGCGCCGTCATGAAGTTCGTCCCTGGAGCAGCTGCCGGTACCACTGACGCGATATGGACCGCCACTTACGTTCCAGTGGGCGACATGGGACCTCCGGAGCACATCAAGGGGATCGCGATACTGGTATTCAAAGCCCTGGCAGGTGCTGTTGAGGCCAATTAAACTTGCTCTGAATCCGCTACTTATGTGATCTAAACTTAAAGAGTCTTCCAGGTTCCAACCAAAAACCCAAAAAAAGAAAACTCGCTTGAAATCCTCTCCTTATATTCACTCGACCATCTATCTATGAAGGTAGTTTGTTTTGTTTTTTAGTTATGAGATCCACCGAACCGGGATGCTTCAGATTGCGTTCTTGGTGTCTTTGGAAAGCCCTCACGAGGGAGGGGTGCATGGGCTTGGTGTGCAAAATTTTGCAAATCCTACTATTAAGGAAGCTACTTTGTTATTGAGGTACACCTGAAAGGCCAAAATCTAAGCTTCAATCTTAGAGTGCCTGCACTTCTGGTACCAAATAATTTTGATTTTTTATGTTTTGTTTGTTTGATGGGTACTGCTGGAAGGGCTTCTTCGATGAGTAAGGTGCATTTGAGGTGATTTTGTAATGTTTAGATCTGTATGGTTGGAGTTTACATGGATTTTCAGTATTTTCATCCCTGACAATTCAATAAACATCAAAAAAATAAAATAAAATTTACAAGGAAGTTGGGGATGTGCCCTTGTTACGATTGGAAAAGCCCTCAAGAGGTGCACTGAGGTGGTCTTGTACTTTGAAGACCTTATGGTGTGTGTGTGGGAGTTATTGAATTCTTGTGGTCGAAAATTCGATATAACAGTTTTGATTTTACAATTTATATACTTCAGAAAAACTACATTACTATATGTGCTCCATGACACATAGGCTACACACTAGAGAATTTATATCTGCAGATTATTGTTTCAAGCAAGCTGGGAACAAAACCCCACAAGTTGTAGCAAGGTTGTCAAAACCCACAAAATGTAACACCATGTTCAAAAGGGTGTTATAACATGTTTTTACAATGGGTGTTATAACATGGTTTTTTTTGTTGGGTAGATGAAACCAACATCTGACCTTTTTCTTCAAAATATTGGGAATATGTGTACACCTTGTAGATGGAACTATTTAGGTTTTCATTATTTTCAACTAATTAAACCATTTCATTCATGACATGTGACACCTTCTGTTTGGGATTCTGTCCAAATAGGGTTTCATGCATGTCGTCATCTAGTTCTCCTTGGGTGTTGTCAAATGTTGGTCTTGAAAACATACCCAAAAGAAAATCTTTTTCCAAAAGCTTTGCCATCCTAAAGGACGAGGGTTTGCTTGAGTATCTAACCAGGCCTGGATAGCATGTTGTCACCTTGCTTCTCATGTGTGCCTCTGTGGGTGCAGTGAAGCTCTGATAAACTCACCAACAAAAAAAAATTACCTCCTACATAAGATTGACTCTGTTCTTACTGGAAATGAAGATAGTCAATAAAATTCCAAATAAGTTCCTTGCAAATTGAATGTGAATTGAACCTGGTTATGGGGTCACTCAATGATGGTTATGTGATGAGTAGAGTAGTGCCTGAGGAGCAGGGTGTTCCCCAAATAATTGCCCACCCAAGTGGATCTGAGCGGCACATATCAGTCCCCTCAACAAGGCATTAACCCCCTCTCCAAGGTGATACCCAACAGAAAGCATGAGTAAAAACAAAATTAATTATTTTTCCCATGGAAGAAATTTTTTGAAAGCAAAAATACCCATTAGAGCAGCCAGTTTGCTTTGCAAAAAGCCCCACCCTTTGTCAAGTAGAAATCCTACTGGATAAGAAGCCCTTCAGATATTCACTAGACATTTTCTGCCAGTCCTTCATGTCTATGGATACAACATAAAATCCTTTAAGATAGCATATCCAATAGACTTTATCATGTTCACACCCATTCTAGTGAAAAATGATGAAAAAATCATAAAATCTTGGAAGTTAGTTGAGATAGCTGAAGTTTAGCATCAGCAAAATTTTAAGTTTTGAGTAAGAATACATCAATTAGCCCTTAATGTTTGCCTCATCAAATGTACAAGTCTTCACATTCTTCTCGTATTTAAACTTTGAAACTAAACTAGTGCTGGCCGAATCTCACTTTTTGTGAGAATTGTCAGTTCCCATTATCAAATAACATTTTAAGAACTGAACAAGTTCTCTAAAAAGATTTCTCCATAAAAGACAACCAGGTAATGTATTAGGCTTTTGGAAAAAACCAATCACCTAGTTTCCTAAGTGCCAATTCTAGCAAACTTAAGACTAGTCAGTTCTCAAAAACGGTTTTCACAAGTTGATTATGAAATTTTAATTATTTTTAGCAATTTAATTATAATTATGAGTAACCAATCAGCAACACAGCAACAGGAGTTATCCATGTAGGATGTCAATTCGAATATCACTAGTTTTCCTAGTGAAAACTGACTTGAACTCCTAACCAGTTCTCATATATCAATTATGATACTTGCCCAACACATATTTAATCATGAAAATTGTTAGGTCCCTTGTGATTCTCCCAAAAAATAAAAACCTCATACTATGGTTCTTATTATATTTTTGTAGTCAATTTCTTGGATTGTTAATTTCCAAGCAATAAAAAATCTTCATTGCATATGAGACAAAAGTGTGTGATTTTACAAATGTAACGTTGAAGTGAAGAAATCAATGCTAGACTAGTTATATGTGCTTCATTTTTAGAAATTTAAAATGTTTTGGAAATGCTATCTCCAGCTTTAGAAATCATCTTTGAAATGCAAAGGAGAAGGAATAATGAAAAAATAACAAGCAAAATAAGCTTTCCAACTTACCCAATGTGTTTTGTTTTTTATCTTCTCCTCAGACCCCTCCTATTTTCAAACCTCATAACTTTCTTATTTCTAATTCATTTTAAACAATTTAAAGTGTTATAGGAACGCCACCTAAAACCCTACAAATCATCTATGAACTCCAATATCAACAAAACAACATAAAAGGAATTTTTTTTGTGTTTGTGAATCGGCTTTGGTAGCATTTGGTGGTTTGTTTTTTTGAATTCTTGACCCCCCTTACTTTGGGGGGCCATAACTTTTTCATTTCTCATCCATTTTTGACAATTGTTACTGTATCAAATGTGCCAAGAGGAGGGGTTCAAGTTTTGTTTGGACACCAAAAACAATGGAACTCACCCCTTAGATTTAGCCTACCCCAAGCACTTAAATGTTTAGTATTCTACTAATCTACCCTACTGTAATTTGCACATATTAAATTAGTAATGGAAGTGTTCATGTGTAAAATAATACTTGGAGGATTTATGTTTGTATATCACCAAAGGGTGCCACATTTGAATTCATAAAAAGTATTTGGTTTAAAATATTAATCTTTCAATAATGTAGGAGGGTTATGTGTTCAAACAAGTAGGAGCTTTGCAACAATGTAACATCTAAGATGGTCAACAAGACCATGGAGCACCATGTTCTCTTTGCCTGTATTGAAACCATAAGAGAGATATTGTTTCATTTGATTTGTGAATGTTATGAAAAGGATTTGACACATTTGATTTGGTGATCAATTATAAGAGGTGGGTTCCTTGTCACATTACTATCAAGATCATTACGTTGAGACATCAACAGTTGTCATGGGTTTGCAACTAAAAGATATGTTTGTCCCCTTTGACTTGTCTAACAAGATTATGCCCTACATGAAAGATGAAGGTGCCATCTTGAAGAACCTCACAAATGCTTTAACAAGCATTGTGTTATGTGTTTCATTTAAAGATGCATTTTTTAAATCCTACCAAGCTAAAGATGCTTGTGAAAACTCATTAATGTTAGACTAAATGATCTAATGCAAGTATGTGGTTTGAAGTTTGGTGAATTTTGTGTTGATATTTATGTTAATTGATTTTTTAAATTGCTTTTTTTTCATTTGTTGATTGTTGTTATTTGTAGGTTGGGGATTTTGAATGTGAACTATAACATTTGGGGCATTGCATGAGGTCTAAGGTGATAAATGCATTGAAGGAATTTTTGGCTTTTTCATTTTCATTTTAGCCTTCTAGAATGGGCATATTAACATGTTCATCCTTATGTTGGACCCGTGATATAAAAGTTTGCAAATAATTCAAGACTATGTGGGACTTGAAGTGGTAATGCAAATTGTAACAAAATATGACCATGAAATTTTAATGCCATTATTTATACTATACTTATTTACAACAATTTAAAACCCCTCAATTGTTGAACCTAGATGTTGGTTTGTTTGGATTGGGGATTTTTGGATATGTAGCTTCAAAAAAGGAAACTACCATGGGGCTTCTTAGAGTTGAGTTGTCACTTTATAGATGGGTTGCTTGCCAAGTGAAATTTGCAATTTCTTGAGTTCACAAATTGTGAACCAAATATTGGATTTCTTGTGCAACAAGTGCTGGGTTATGGGTTTGTAAATTGAAATTAAAAGAATTTTTTCAATGGCTAAGGTCATCACATGTTTGCATAATTGTTGCCTAGGTATTCAAAATTGGGAAATGTTTATTCTAATGATGAAAAATTTGCCAAATGATCATAAGTTGAATTGTTCATATGGGTGTAAATCCATTGATGAATACCATGCCAATGAAGATGGGGTGATTTTATGATAAGAAGAGTTCATTGAAGATTTGAATACATTTGAAGAAGATTGATCCTAGGGGGACATGAAGGTGTTATTAAATTGCATATGTCAAACAAAATGTTCTTTGGGGGATTATAAGTCAAGCAGCTTTTTCTCTCTCACCCAATTATTATTTAATTTTCAAATATGCACATATTTAAGCCATTGTAAATTTACTTATAATTTTTTAGTTGCATCAAATTTTACTATCCTATATTTATTTTTATTTTTAAATTTATTATTTGATTGAAGAAAAGGAACACATGTTGACATTCATTTTTCAAGGGTTTAAAACATGCAATGAAAAGCATACAACATTGAAAGGAATACAACCATTATCCCCCTTGGATGGATAAATTATAATTCTTGGAAAAAAATTAGCATAAATATATGATGTTTTGAAAGGGATAAGAATGGTAAAGTATGCAAATTGAAGACAATTGATGTTTTTTGGAAAGTATCCCTAAAGTATATACATTATTTAAATCAATGATCAGCTATAGAAAGTTCTTTGGCTTCATTCCATAATATCAAAAAACCACATGTTTTAATATGCATTTAAGTACATACTTTGAAATACAAGTTTTACAAAGTATATTTCATAGTTTTAAAAAATATAGTTAATGTTAAAGTCTCATGCTTGGACAATCTAGAATCATTAATCATTCAAATTTCAATTAATCAAATAAGAGCAATATAGACAAATGACAAACATACATTTTTTATTTTAAAAAAATTCATGCTTGTACTTGTCATAATGAAAATTTCTACCCTTGACAATTCATGTTAAAGATAGAATAAATTGATTTGAAACATAAAGTTATTATATCTACACTTATTAGTAATAGTTTATTTATTAACATATTAATAGTTAATACCAAAAATATATATATCCCTAATACCAAGGATTAATGCATAGCTTATATTAATTATGAATTGATTTTTATTATTAAAAAAACCATATAATATAGTTAATTAAAAGGTGTATTCATGATCAATGTGGTACCTAAAAGGAATGAGCTATTTTTAAAGGATTATAACGAACAAATTTGGATTTTTTAAAATCTTATATTATTATAGTTGTAATGGATTATTGTATGCCAATAGATAAAATGATGTTTTGTTAAATTAATAAAAATAATTTGGACTCTATGTAAATGTCATTTAAAGTATTTTAAACTAACTATATCAAATGTTTAAACTTCATTCAAATCTTAAAAGTGATAAATGGAATGCATAAAGTCACACAATTCATTTCAAATTTTTTGTACAACAAAAGCATATGTCTCCTTCTATGAAAGTACATGTTCATCAAATGAACTTGATGAAAAACCAAATAATAATAAAAATTCAAAGTCTTGAAATTTTGACATAAAGGGTTACAAGCCAAAGGATTCATTTTTTTAACCATTTCAATTTGGCAAAAATATTATGTTCAATGAGTTCAAAATGCTTAGGTTTAGGTTTATGTGACATGAGTAGTAATTAATCTTACCAAGAAAACATGTTAAGTTCTCCAATAAAACACATTTTTGAAATTGACACGCTCCCAAGTCTCAAGTTAGGCCCAAGATGGGCCTTAGTTTTTAAAACAACGAAATTATGAAGATTTGAGGGCACATTCCCTAATTCACAGCACTTTGAAGGGTAAAAGGGTATGTTAGAGCTTCGAGATGGGACTAGGAAGAGTTGACAAGCTTCACTCACTCACATGGGCCTGCACAAAACCCACACAAGGTGGTTAGTGCGTAGTTAGAGCATTTTTGGTGTTAGGACGAGCCACGGGAAACACAGACACACAAGATTCACCATGGCTTGACCCTTATACTATTCTCTGCATTACTCCATGGCACCAACATCCGAATGTTTTTTTGTCATGGGATTCCCAAGGAGGAGTCCCAAAACTGTCCTGGTTTGGATTCCTAAAACTTTGTGAGTTCATAACTGTTTGCTTAAACCTTGGATTGGGATGAGGTCTAAAACAAACTTGTATCTCTCATTAAGAGCTTTCCAATGTTGTGTTGCATTTTATCTGCACACACCGAGGTCGGGTCGATTCCTGACTTTCAGTGGTCGGGAGTCAAACTGCCAGTTTGACTTCCATCCCTTCTTTTTACCATACTTGTGCTGCAGATGTCCAAATGGCTCATGCGAGGCCATTTTCAACATCTAAACTTCAATAGATTTCCAATGACATAAAGAATGTTTCAAGTTGTGGTGTTTTGGCCCTTGCAATCAAACTTTGAAGTTTCGGAACTCGTGGAGGACTCCCAAGCCCCCATTTCGGGAGTGTGAATGTCATCTTCACACTCTTCCAAAAGTGGGGTTATGACATAAATTTTTTAGGTTTTTTTTCATTTTTGGTTATAAACGAAAATATTGATTCATAATTATGTATGCATGTGACAAATCATAATCACATGAATTATCTAAAATTGGACTATTCAATTTTTTTCATTTCAACATTTTTCAAATAAATATTAGTTGAAAAATATAGCCCAACAAAAGTCTTGGGGTATTTTTTCATTTTTTCAAAACCCCAACCTTGAATAGGCCCTAAATTATAAAATTTACTTAACAACCAATATAAAGCACCCAATATTTTTACTTGCATATTTTCAAGAAGAATGATTACAATGAGATTGGTTTGATTTGCTAAAAAACCCAAATAAAAATTTGATACATTTTCTAATAACAAAAATGAAATTACATTAGTTCTATTTGTTATTGGCCTTATGTGTTGTTTGATTAATTGGCATGATTAATACTTGTTGCCATTCCTTGTTTGCTTTATTAAATGATTTGTACCAAAATTTGAAGGTAATGTAATTATGCAAGTACTTAGGTTTGTAGACGCACAATTAAGGGCAAAATGCATCAATGAGCAAATTTCAATGTTTCAAAGCTTCATAGTTGGACTATGATATGCTTTCCTTCAAGCTTATGATATTGTTATTATGTTGCTTTCACATTACAACTTTTTTTTCCTACTCCCACTTTAAAACAAGTGGCCTTGTGGTAAGTCATGTATGTTCTTGAGAGTATGTGTTGTTTTTTTCTTTTTGTGTGCATTGAATTATGTTGTTCCTAATGACATATGCTCTGTTCTTTTGTGATTTTTCTATTACATGCCATTTGTACTTTGGGATATAGGATGGTGGAAATGAGTCATCACATTTGGTTGTTTGAGTGAAAGTCAATGAAAATGTTTGAATTATTATGCTTGTCAATTGCAACTATTTGAATGAAATTAAATGTCATTATTTGAATCCACCATTGAATGAAGTTGAATGTAATGTATATCCATTGAGCGAAGTTGATATTTTGCATAACTTTCAATTTGGCTTTTCAAAAATATTTAGAATCAAAGAGCCTATGGTTTTGTCAAAAATCCTTAAGGAACCAAGTCTATTTTCACAAAACAATGAACAAATAAGTTGTATAAAAGCTTATTTGACTATTTTTAGATTTTATGAGATTTGTGATTATAGATCAAAAATTAGTTTTCACATTTTGGGTAATTGTGGTTGTATATTTTGAAATTCATGAGTTAACACATTCCATTATTGATACCTAACCATTAAACATTCGTTAAACACATTTGGTTGTTGACAATTCTAGAGGAAATTTGAAAGTTATGACCTTGCAATTTACAAAAGTGAATCTGGACTTCTCTTTGAGCTTGGTTTAGTGAGTTAAATTGTGAATATTGGTTAGTTTTTTTGCTTTTATCTAGGGGTTAGTTTAGTTAGAGGGATACTTAAACAACTTTTGAAATTACTTATAGTGGATTTAATATCCATTGTTTCCATTAACCTACAAGTTTAGCTTGTCCTTAAAAAGAAGTAGGTTTGAATTAACAACCTAGTCTTCCCAAAAGGGTGGTTTGCAAACTAGCTATCACATTAATAGGAGTTAATTGAAGGAGGGAAATTTGGAGGGAAGGTAATCAATTATTTTTTTAGAGAAAGAAATTGGAGATAAGGAAGGATTCAAGAGGGATAAGAATGTGGCCTTTTTTAATGTTTTCTCTCTACCTAGACTCAATGTTTTATTTTTATGTTCTATCCCATCCTTTCCCTCTCTCCTTTCTCCTCTTTGAACTTTTCTCCTCATTCTTCTTCTTCTTCTAATATATTGCCACAAAAAGCACAACATCCTGTATTTCTTTTGGCCATGAAAGCATAATGAAAAAAAAAGGGTTTTACATGGATTTCTAAATACAAGTCTTGGGTTTACGTGCATGTGTTCATAAAGTAAAAGCATGAAAAGAAATTGCCACCATGGGGACACTTAGGACAAGGAGGCCAACAAGAGGATACTAACCACAAGTACCATTAGATTTTTTCCTTGGTTTTTTTAGGTTTTCTTTCAAGATTCCTTTCCCATGTGACAACATCAAGTTAATAATTATATAGTAGTGAAAAATTAGCACCACTAGTACCATCTCTTTTTTTTGATTAAATAATTTTTGGTGGTTGTTATATTATCTTAATCCTAAAAGGGTGTTTTGCTATAAAACAAAATTACTAACATTAGGATTTTTTATTTCTCTTTGAAGAATTATTTTTTATGTGTATTTTCTAATAGTTGTAAAACAATTGTACTAGTTTAATTGTATTTTTTCTTCATTTTATTAACACTCTCAACATTCCTATAAGGTGGGAAAGTAATTGTTGAACCTCTTGTTTGAGCCTATTTACATAGACTCCTCATGCTAAACAGGTTGTCAAAACTTTGGACAACTAGTTTTAGCGTAGTCATGCTATTAAAACTATGTTGACTATTATGACATTAACATGTTTAGGGTTTCTTTCCTAATGGAATGTCATTGAAATTTACTATGAGAAATAATGTCCTTTGTAGCTTGGTCTATGCAACTAAAAAATGTCCTCTGCAACTAATTCTAGTTACAAATGAAACTTTTTAGTTGCATAAGACAAGTTGCAAATAACATGATTTCTCATAGTGATTGGAGCTTCGTTGTTTGGTGTGGATATGCATTTTTCATTTCAAAGTTGCAACTTAAATGAAAATATGTAGATAATTGTTGTTAGGAACATTAAAAACATTTCATATTTTAAAAACTTTTTAAAACCTAAAAATCAACATTCCACTATTAATAAACATGGATTCAATTCATTAACCCATTTCATTAAGAGGCTTTAAAAGTGAAATTGATTCACTAGTTGGTGTTTTAATCTAGTGCGATTTCCACCATGACTAAAATCATTTACATTTAATTCATTAAGGTTCATTCTTTTGTTATTCAAATAATTAATAAATTGATAAAAATACATATTAATAGAAATTTATATTTATTGAATTTAATTACTTATCAATTTATGAAGAGATTTGGTCCACATACAAATTTAAACTATGTTATATTTTCTATGAAATTTATTTTCACAAATGAAATACCTTTCCAAAACTTTAACTGAAAATATTATTCAAAATAAAATTTAATACAATTTACAATACCAAAAATATTATATGTGTATAAACTAATAATTAAAAAATTTAAATATAATGTTAGTACTTTACATATTGTTAAAATTATATGATAAAATAATTGATCACTAAATCAAAATAATTCAATCCACTATACATTTGTGTGTTATATAAATTATTGTAAATGTAAAAAAAATAGAAATTTTAATTTATGTATTTATAATTTATGGATTTCTTAGGTATTTATGTTTATTTATTTATCAAAACCTTTAGTCATGAAATTTGAGAAAAAGATTATAATTCCTATTAAACACCATTTTAAAAAAATTTAAAAACCCTGCAAAATATGAAAAGTTTAGTATTGATAATAAAATTTAATAAACATATGATATTGAAGATATATATGTATAAATTAGTAATTATTTTTAAAAATTCAATAAATTTTATATTGATTAAATATATAATTATAATGTGAGAAGATATTATGTAATATTACATATTATTATGAACAATCCAATATGTTTTTAAACAAAAAATCAATGTTGTTTTTAAATAGGTTTATTCACAAATTATATTATTTGAAATTGTTTTTCCTCAAAAACATATTATTGAAATGGATCAAACTAAAAAAATAGTCAAATTGATTTTTTTCCTTTAAAAAAATTAAATGAAAATATTTGAAAAATGTGTATAGAATGATTTTTTTTTTCATTTGGACAAAGTATGAAAAACAGGAATTATGATTTTTAAAAATCTTCAAATCACAACTATTGAAATGTATTAAATTGTTAGTTTGACATGTATTTTCAGTCAAACTAAGTAGTAATGTTTTTCTTTCAAATATTAAAGTTGTGTACATCTTGAAAACAAAGTTCTCAAAAAAATTTAATTTTTCTCATTTTGAAAAAATATGAGAAAGATAATAATGGTTTTTTTTTTGGGTTAAATTTCCAAAACATCATTGTTGAAATGTATTCAATTGCAAGATTCCAATACATTTTTGGTCAAATATTTTTAAATCAATTTCTTTTTTAAAGATGTGTACATGTTGAAAAAAACAATTTAAATGAAGTTTAGATTTTTCATTTGATCATTGTGCATGGAAATGATTATAATAATTAAAATTGGCTTTTGGAAAACATTTGAAATAATCAACATACTAAAGACAATCATCATTGCATTTACTTCATATCAAATGAGGTGGTTGAATACCAATGACAATGGGTTCTCTTCTTGAAGTCTATGGTCCAAACTTTGGTAAGACCTTTGGTTAATAGTGTAGGATGACAATGTACATAGTTAGTATTTTATTAATAATATAAATTTTGAATTAATATTAAACAACATACTAAAATTTTCCAAAAAAATTTAAATTTAAATAATAATTGTGGTGTGATATTTTTTTAATTTGATTAATTCTTAGTGAAGTCATTTATCCATGCCAACACATCACCAATCACTAGGAGGTATGAATTCACTAGATTTTATCTTAAGGAATTGGTGATAATTTCATCAAAGTGATTAATGGAACTCCTAGTGAATTAGAGACACATTCAAATTGGACTGTTGTGGGTTTCAGCCATCTGGAAGCCCATGTACAAGGAATTGGTGATAATTTCATCAAAATGATTAATGAAACTCCTAGTGAACTAGAGACACATTCAAATGGGACTCTTGTCTCTTTCAGCCATCTGGAAGCCCAATTTGTACATGGCCAAACTGGTCAGATGGGCTTTAGAATAGGAGGACACTTTGAACGGTTTGTAGTCTGATTTTGTTCTAGTACATTATGAAGGACTATCAAAGTTGACCCAGCTGCATACTCTTTTGAACACTCTGCTTGGTCGGTCAGACTTGTGACTTCAATGACCATCTCCCACACCTTCAGTTCACCACCCACTAGTCACATGCAAGAAACAAACCCCAAAAGTGGCACTCTACCAAACAAGTATTCAAAGCACATAAAACATGCTCATAAGACCAAGTCAATTTGCTTATCCTGATTGAGAGAGAGAGAGAGAGAGGATAATTGCCTATCTATAAGAGCCTTGTCACCTAAAGGATATTGCAATACCTTTATCATTTCGACAACAATTGTTGAATAATTATTTAAATTTTGAAAATCTTAATTTTCACACTTGATTTTTTAATTTTTGAAAATTTTGACAAATAATGATTATAAATTTTTTTAAATAGGGTTTTGTTAATGTTATGGAACAATATAATGTGTCTAGACTGCTTCAGTTTTAAGCCATTGTCATCAGTTGAATTCTTAAATTTGTTAAAATTTTGGCACAAATAATTAATTATTTTCTAACTCTCAAAATTTTGACAAAACTAAAAATAATTTAATTCACACCAACTAGGGTACCACATCCTGTCATGGGCAGGTGGCTAACTCACTATGGTTTCTCAACTGGTTCACACTTGACACCTCAGGCCATAAACTTTACTTGTAGTTGGTATGAAGGCCTTGTGCTGTTCAAATTGAAACCCGAACTGAAACAAAGTTTCAACCTTCACAACTGAAATCAAATTTCGCTCTCCAAATCAAAAATTTGCTCTCCACATCAAACATCAATATTCACCCACAATAACTAAAATCAATTTTCACCATCGAACTATTGATCGAATTAATCAAATTTAGACTAGAAAATTAATCGAATTCACACTGGAAATTCCCAAAATTTCCAAAGTTTCACCATATTTTTCTTTGAAAAAATTGACAATATTTGTCAGAAAAAAGCACTTGCTCCTAAGCAATTCAGAAAATTGGACCTTAGGCAATTTGGGAAAGTGGGACCATGTTCAACAACCCAACTGGAGTTGCAACCACAATAATTTTGGGATGGTGTTAAAAAATTTCAACTTGACATTAGAGTCAAGCTCATGCCACAAACACAAGAATAATGGTGAAAAATTGGGGTCTACATTTGAGCTTTTGTGGCCTTATAAAAACTCTTTTGTTCCACCCTTTTTCCTTCAAACTGCTCTCTTCTCCTGTCTCTCTCGCTTCACTCTAAACTTAGTTCTCTCTTCCGAGCTCTCTTCTTAGCAGGCAGCATCTCAGCTTCTACCACTGCAGTGTATTCATTGTAAGCAGCAAACATGGTGCACACACTGTCGCACACTGAGCCTCTGCAGTGCTCAGCCGATGGCATCTGGGAGGCTTGCAAGCACGCCGATGAGATCCTGCCTGCGCTCATGCCTGACTATTTCACTAAGAGTGTTTTCCTTCAAGGACATGGCGAGCCTGGTAGCATTCGCTTAGTCAAGATGGGTCCTGGTATGACAGCACTCGGGTGGACTCGTTATTAATCCTCCTCTCTTTACAAAAATTGTTCTTGTGGATTGCTATTTGCAATCGGGATTTTACAGTACGCTTGATTTGGACGGAGTAGGCAGCCGGATCGGCTGGTCTTTATTCATTCTTTGCGAGATCCTGTGTTATGGTTGGAGTTTCGTGAGATATTTTGAAAGGAATTTATGTCGTCATTGAGCTATAATTTTTCAACTAATTAGCGGAGTAATGAATTTTGATAGTGAGATTAATGGCTGATCGTTTTATATTGAGTGAAGATTTGTGAGATCTGTGGGTGATAGAATTGGTTGAAATGGGTCACTGCAGCCATTGCTCACGCTGGAGAAGTGAAGGAGCGGATGGACAAGTTTGACGATGCGACCAAGACCCTGGGCTACACCGTGTTGGAGGGCGATCCCCGCTACAGCTCCTTAAGCGCTGAGATCAAATTCGTCTCCGTGGGTGAGACCAGCTCTGAGGCAATCTGGACTGCAACGTACGAGCCTGTCGGAGACATCGGCCCCCCTGAGCACATCAAGCAGACAGTCGTTCTCGTGTTCAAAACTCTGGAACGCGCGGTGTTGGCCAGGAAGACTCTGTCGCACACTGAGGTTTTGGATGCCCCACCCGACGCAATATGGGAGGCGTGCAAGCACGCTGACGAATTGCTACCCAAGGCGATGCCGGAATTCTTTGCTTCATCCACGTTTCTCCAAGGACATGGTGAACCTGGGAGCATTCGTGTGGTCAAATTGGGCCCAGGTATGAAAAAGTGCCCTCGCAATCTTGTCACAAGCAGCCTTCTTGCATACTAATTATTCAAGAAACACAGAGTTGTCATCCAATAATCTCGCCATACTTCCTGTAATCTACAGCTCAAAAAACAAGAACTCCTGTTGCCCGTAGTCTGATCAATCTAAGTAGTCTTAGTATGAATCAATTTGCCCCTGAGCTTGTGGTTAACCAAGTTCATTGCGATGCGATTAATGATGTGCAGCGGTTCCTCATGCCGGGGAAGTGAAGGAGCGCATGGATTTCTTCGACGACGCAAACAAGGCACTGGGGTACACAGTGCTAGAAGGCGATGCCCGCTACCACTACTTCAGCGCCGTGATGAAGTTCGTCCCTGGAGCAGCTGCTGGTACAACTGACGCGATCTGGACGGCCACGTACGTTCCAGTGGGTGACATGGGACCTCCGGAGCACATCAAGGGGATCGCGATACTGGTGTTCAAAGCCCTGGCAGGTGCTGCCAAGGCCGATTAAAGATGTTGGGAATTGGCTCATGCCAATTACATGTTATTGGAATCATCTCAAGGCTAAGCGATCGGATTAAAACTCATGTCAAGGCCAATGAGAGTTTGCTTAGAATCCGCTACATTCAGTTGGTAATCTTCAAATGAAATCACTTCTAAAGAATTGGTTTGAGGCAGTCTATATATATGTGTGTGTGTGTGTCCATGAGTTATGTGCACATCTTGGCATAAAATTCATGTGCAAAAACAAATCTTTTTGCAAATTAGAAGCAGATTATTATGGTGTTATGAATTGGGAGGTAATTCACAGTTCATAGAGAGCCTCTACAACCTTTCCATTTCCAGGAAACCAAGTTATCAATAAAAATATTGGAAACTTAAATTGGGTTTCACAATTTGATGACTTTTGTGTGTTTTGGGTGAGCAAATTACACTTGCACCTATCCAAAGTCCAAGTGGTCCAGCTTAATACCACATGAACTAATGGAAATGGAACAGCCACCATCTTTGGAGTCTAATCTTTTCTTACTTGCCTAGTATCTTCTCATTCACCTCGTTTAAGTTCCTCAGAATGGAGGATCTTGAAACTTCACAGCAACTAGCAGTTTGGAATACAAATGCATTGCCATGGTATGTGTAGGGCTTTCTTTCTTGTTTTGAAGCATTGTTGTCATTCTAGGTTTTTCATTATCAAGGTCATATGTGCATTGGAAATATTAATGGACAAAAGTAATACATATGGATCTAAATTTTTCAAAGTGTACTAAAATTTTGTCACAGTGTCATCTTTTTTTATGTTTTATATTTTGTCTTTTTTCACCATGTAAAGACACATTATGGATAATTATGATGATATCTAAATTTATAATGATTTAAAATATGGTGCTTATGGAATGTTTAACACTTTTTGACTCAATAATTTTATTGGGGATCAAAATATAGGAGAAAAAAGGACTGCAATATGGACTAAGTCCTTTTTGTACTAGGTCGTACACCTTTAAAAAATTTCACCCATATGTTATGGGTAAAACTTGCTACTCCTTAGGAACTATCTTTTAAGCATAGGGTAATCAGCCTTGGCAATATGGCATTTCACCTTCTAAAACATGGGCACAAATCAAACTCTAGACTTTAATCCCATGTTTTTAGGGTAGTGCATGATGTATTGATTGTGGCACATATGTTGGGCCCTCTAGCCCTATGTGATCACTACTACGCAATATGGTGGGCCTTCTTCCTCGTACAATTAGAGGTCTTGCCATACCAACCTCAAGCTAAGTGGGTGTTTCACAAAAAGACAAATTTCTATTAAGTGGCAAATAGTCACAAAGATTTTATGAAACCAATAGTACAAACAAACTATAGATTTCTATCATGCATCAAATTGCAAAAAATCATATAACTTCAGAACAAATCACAATGCACACATAAATGAAGAAAATGACTTCAAGAATGCTCTCTAAATCCCGAACATCAAGATCATAGAATTACAACAATTGACAATACACCTCAATTTCCTGGGTTTCCTCATAGAAAACCTTTAAAGTGGTTAAAATCAATGAAAAAGTCCCAAAAAGTTAAAAGAAACTTCAAAAATGTTTTAAACTAACAAATAAGCCTTATGTACAAGTCTAAATTGAAGTTAGCCTAAACAACTAATGTTTCAGTTGTAAAAATAACCTAAATTAGCTTATGACTTAGTAACACAGAAGGATTGGGGACCATTATCAACTTTATTGTACTTTTTCTATTGCAAAGAACACACATTCTCCTTTTCTAATTAAATTATTCTGAAGTAAATGGGTTATACTTATTGAAGCATAACACAATTGGTGATGTCATTAGCAAGTTCAATAGCAAGGTATACATTTGCTCATCAATGTTTTTAGTTGAATTTTGAAGGTGTGACTTTGAAATGTGTGTGTTGGTTTGTGGGACTATTGACTAGGTTGAACTATTTAGTCCAAAAAACAAAGTTTATAATACTTGAAGTTTTTTATGGGGCACAAGGTTTACAAGGTAGAATCATAAGATCTATTTAGATCATTTGTTGCTAGTCAATATTGGCCTTACATGAAAGATGGAGATTTGGAATTATTTTCTATCATTTCATTTCTATGTTAATCACATATTAGAGATTGATTCATGATTTATTGAAGGATGGTTGTCTTTTCATGTTAAAACAAAATTGTATTCAATGTTTACAACAATGAGATCATGGAACAACTAAATTGTTCCATGTGAAGCTCTGAATTTTAAAACTCTTGTAGCCCTTATGAGCCACAAGCAAATTATCACTTGTCAATCATTTTCATTGAGAGACATTATCGTTAAGTTGAACAAGTCTTAATCAATTAGAAAGAGAAAACTTCCTTCATTTGAACAAGGTGTTAGACCTTCTATCCCAAACTATGAATTTCCAAAAACTAAGATGGATATTAGTGATGTTTTCTTGTGTACATCTATTGAAAAAGTGCAAGTTGGGTCTCATTGTGATTCTACTTTTTCACTAGTGCATTGGATTAAACATTACAAGGCCATAATAGGGTTGTCTAACAAAAACACAAATAGCTTGTTTTGAGATGTTATTTTCCATCCATCATTTCTTTTGGAAAATGTAAATATAAAATCTATAGTTGATCTAGAGACATATGAACAACAATTCTTCAAAAAGGAAGATGGTTGGAATGAATATGTTGTGCATGTTATGAAGAATAATGTGGGAAAATTGATGTATTATCAAGACCCTTTGCAAGCCCTTGCCACATTGTTTTCATCTTCACAAGTTGCTTTTCAGTTTCATATGCATCCAACTACACCCAATAATTCCCAAACATACTCCACTCCAAATTTAACACAATGGTGGTTAATAAGGCATGTAAGGTCATTGTCTTTGTTGCTTACAATTTTTTTAATGATGACATTGTGTTCATGTTTTGATTTTTTTGGTTTTATATTGGAACATAATTGACTACATAGTGAAAGAGTTAGTTTTTTTGGTTGTAGTATGCATTTGGAATTTGTAAAAAAATATAAATTTTGAAGGCATGTCCATTGCACCATTGATTTTTTACGGTGTTGAAACTACATTGTTAAATGAAGGAAAGGTCATTGGATACTCATTCATGTTCTTTCATGGTAAGATTGCATGTGAAGATAGATATTTGAATGAGGGTCATCTCTTGTTGTGTTTTTTTTTTTTTTCTACAATGTAATGCATCTCATAAAAGAAAGTTCAAAATGTTCCATGAATGTTTGAAGGTTATGTTTCAGCCCCCTAAGGACATGAGTTTCAAGTTTTTCATTTCAAACCTTTTTTTGAATATTTGTGTGATTCACTTGGATATGTGAATTATATTTCTTAGTTAATGTACTCAATTTGTTTCAAATGCAATGCATAGAATTGATTTTAATTATCAAATTTTTAATGGTTTGGCATTAATAGATTATCATGGTGATGAATAGCGAGTGTTCCCACTTCTATATGCTTATATATGTGATCATTTGGAAAGGTGCAAAATCACAACAACTTATGACACTAGCAAATGCCAAATGCCAAATGCCATGAAGTTTATCTTTTGGTTCAAGGGATATATTTCCTTAAGTATGATTAAACAGGGAATGCAAACAATTGTGTAAAGAATCTTGACATCATTAAACAAGGTTGGAGAGGAGATGTCCAAAAAAATTCAATACATCCCATCAAGGTTATTTCATTTACATTTGATTTATGAAAAATGTTGTTCACAAATTGCATCACTTTTGTTTTCAAAAAATGTTGACTTACACTTGATTTTAATTTCCTTTCCATGCCAATGTGAATTATGAGGTTTTAATGATGGGAAGACAAAATGGGGAAATCCATATTGTGTTATACATGTGGACATGTTGCATCAATTTGATTTGGGAGTGTTCAAAACACTTGTGGACACCATATGAAACATTTTATTTACAAATTTTAGCAAGGTGCTCTTGGAGCTGAATAAATATTTGTTTGAAACCAAGGCAAGATCATGTTTTCCAAGATGTTATGTGCCAAACGTTAACAAAAAGGGATATTTTTCTCCAAATGAAAAGTTTGCAACATTTGAACATCGAATGTATGGCCACCTTTTTGTTTTCAATGAACATTTGAACCTTCTTACATCATATGAATCTTGGGGTGGTTAAAAGCTTGTGTTTTTCATTTTCATTATGTTGTTAAAAATATAACAAGTTATGGTTTTTTTCTTGTTTGTATACAAGTTATTGTCCCATGTATGATTAAATTGTTTAAAGCACCAATCATCCAATCTATAACACAATTCCTAAAGTGGTATGAAATGGCATGTTTTTCAAAAAAACATTTTTGTCACAACCCTAACTTGGGCTCATGACCAAGGCAAGGGCTTGTGAAGGCACAAGCCAAGAGGGAAGCTTGGGAGTCACATTTCATGCTCCCAAGAGTGCAAAAGAGTGTGAGGGAATGAACCTTCACACTCCCAGATGAGCTTTCACTTTGAGAATTGAAGTCCCAATGGACTCCCGACTTTTCAGGGAGTGATTGCAGGGGTCAAAACCCATTAGATTGAAGAATTTTTTATATCATTAGAAATTTATTGAAACCTAGATGTCTAAAATGGGCTCACATGGCCCATTTGGACACTTAAAACATAAGTCATGGCCAAAAGAAAGGTCGGGAGTCAAATTGCTAGAATCGACCCAATTTCCTTATGTGCAGGTGGCTTGCAATGTACCGTTGGAGAACTTTCAACAAGGGCTACAACTTTTCTTTAAATTTCATCTCAATTGGAGGTCTGCACACAAAGTTATGGGGCCCTAAAGTTGTGGAAATCCCAACTTTGGGAATTTCGGGACTCCCATTTTGGGAGTCTTAAAACAAAATGTCATTTTGATGTGGGCTTCGTGGAAAGGTATAGAATATATTATAAAGGGGAAGGTGGTGGCTTCCCCTAAGTCCGGGCCATGGTGAGTTTTATGAGTCCAAGGTTGCCCGTGGTTCGTCCTAACACCAAAAGTGTTCCAACTATGCATTAACCAACTTGTTCTTTGGTTTTGTGCAAGTTCATGTGAGTGATTAAGTGCTTGCCATTCTTCCTAGTCCCATCCCGGAGCTCTAGCACGCCCCTCTACCCCCAAAGTGTTGCGAGCTAAAGAATGTGCCCCAACTTCTTAGTTTCCATTGTCTTCACTTTAGATTCATATTTGAGTCTATCAAGGAGCTTTGGAGCACATCAATTTTAAAACATCATTGCTTTAGACAGTTATCTTCATGAAACAATTCAAAAAATTCTTTTGATTTGCTATATATTTTAAATGATATGCAAT